>ERZ779992.1622-NODE-1622-length-11394-cov-2.316430_pt1 | contig 11394 bp, 8 predicted proteins | sample MGYA00511934_ERZ779992 | MGnify/ENA primary metagenome ERZ779992 (study PRJEB29588, sample SAMEA2163248) | human gut metagenome | biome: human gut; feature: human-associated habitat; material: faeces | place: Denmark | collected 2008/2010 ...
TAATTATATAACCAAAGAGATTTTTTTTACAGACAATAACAGGCTTTTATTAAGAAAAATTATGCATTATCGTATTCAGAGTATTCTTTTGATTCTTCTTCCCACGCTTCTTTTTCAACTTTATGAGCATGTGACCAGAATTTTTCAAGTGCATAGGTTTCGCGTTCTTCACGGTGAAGCACATGAACAATTACATCACCGTAATCAAGCAGATTCCATCTGTTTTTAAGGTCATTTTCTTCGCCTGTGGGGATTCTGTCAAAGAGGTGTTTGATTCTGTCACGTACATAGCCTGTGAGAGATTTTACCTGTGTGTTTGTATCAGCAGAGCAAATCACAAAATAATCCGCCATGCCGGTACTTAGCGAAGAAAAAAAGAATACCAAAGCCGCAACTATCAACAGACGTTTCCGTCCATATTTATCGGCCAGTACCCCTGCTATCATAGCTCCTACAAGACACCCCAGCAGAGCCACACTCATCGCCACGGCCCGCATCGTGTTATCATCGGTAATTCCAAAATACGGTTCATAAAACGGCTTCGCCCCGCCTATTACTACCCAGTCGTAACCGAATAACAATCCGCCCATTGCGGATACAAGGCATATAAAATAGACAAAACCTTTCTTATATTGTGCATTCATGTGTATAAATTTTAAGAGTCAGTTTCTTTCACAGCACATTCAATCCTTGATGGTTGATATCGAGCTCTCTCACTTTTCCGAGAAATCTTTCTGCTGTCTTTCTATCGTTCAAGCCCAAATATCCAAGCCCCATCACCAAATTACAATGTATCTGGTTGCGCAGATTGAGATCGTCCTCCCAAATCAACAAATCGGGTAGAGAAACAGCAAAGTAATCGATTTTCACATGGTCGAAGAGATGCTGTTCCCCATGATTGATAAGTTTATTGAAACGGCTTCGAGCTTTCTTTTCGTCACCCAACTTACGCCAAGCAAGTCCTTGATAATATATCTTGTCAGGTTGTTGGTCGTTATAGAAGAATGCAATCGCAGGTTCGGCTGAACCGACCGTAGCCTTTCTAAAATAAAGTTCGGCATTTTCCTTATCACCCAATCCTTCATAGGCACAACCCATAAAATAATGTATATCGTTTTCTTCGGCTCCCGCGAGTTTTCCTTCTCCAAGATTGAAAGGATAGTATTCTGTCTCTTTAAGTAAAGAGATAGCATCTTGATAACGTTTTTCGGCAATTGCCTTTTTCGCCAATTCAATGCGGCAGATTATATACTGTCCAGAAATCTTACCCTCTCCGCCTTCCCACGGATGGAATTTTCTCGAAGCAATCAAAGATTTGGCTTTTTCATACTCGCCCAATTGATTATATAAGGTAACACGCTCTACACTAAGGTCGTCGCGTCTCTCCACCAAATCGAGATGCTTTTCAAGGAATGCCAAACGTTCTTTATGCGGACGACGCAACTTCTTATAGAGTTGATCCAATTCCATCAAAATGCGATCGTCGTTCGTATCGAGAGCAAACGCTTTTTCAAGACAAGCCAACGCATCTTCTTTCCTGTTGCGTTTGTTGTAATATCCCAATGCAAGATTACGCAAAACAGTAGGGAATTGATCGTCAAGTTCTACCGAACGTTCCCAACAAGCGATAGCTTCATCGTGCTGACGAGCTCCATACCAAAAGTTTCCAAGATAATACCATGCTTTGGAATCATTCGGTTGCAATCTATTTGCATCTTGCAACATAAGAACTTCTTCCAATTTATTAGGGAAACAATAGTCGGGAGCCATCTGAGACGCTTTCTTGTAATAATCGATAGCTTTAAGCACATCGTCCGATTTCGATGCAAAGTAACCAAGTGCATAATAAACCATCGGATATACTATTCCATCGTTTTTGTTTACCCACAAAAGGAGAAGTCGCTCAGCTTCCGCATAAAGTCCGGCATTGGCAAAATCCAACGCATACTCGATATAAGAATGTACCGATGTCGTCTCATTCATCAAAGCCATCATCTCGTCGAGAGCTTGTTGCGCAGATTCCCCACCAAGCAAATAAAGCTCGAGTCGGCATCCTATATTAAACTTATCTATCGAGAGAGACTCTGCTATGAGCGTAGCCGCAGCTTCTTTTTTACCCAATTTGCGAAGAATACTTGCTTTCAACTGACGTGCTTTATGATTGTGCCAGTTACGCACCAATGAACGATCGATATGTTCGAGAGCTTTCTCGAAATCATTTCGAATACAATCAATTTGGGCAAGAGCGTAATATGCGGAATCTTGTTGGGCAGCACTCCAAGTCGCTTTAAAAAAAGCATCATAAGCTTCGTCAAACTTACCTTGCATTTTAAGACTCCAACCCAAATTGTAATGAGGTTCTCCGTCAATCGGGTTGGGATTGCGTTCTATCAATGTGGCGATGGCAGCCTCAAAATAAGGTTGAGCTTTTGCGAACTGGCCTCTACGCATCCAGAACAACCCCATGGCATTATTACAACGCACATCACCCGGTTCACGAGACAAAGCCTCCATATAGTAATCAGTAGGATTATACGTAGCATGACGATACTGTTCCAAATGTAACCCGGTCAGATACAATTGTTCTATGCTTGCGATATCTTTGGGATCTTTGGCTGCTTTCGCAGGATCGGGGATAGGTTTGATTTCCTTTTTTTCGGCCTCATATTCTACCAACACCTTACCATTATTATCGTATACGCATAACTTTAAAGAATCAAATTCGACACCATTTAAAGCGAACGATTCTTTTACCGGTTCGGCAGGAGACATGTCGTGAATACTATCCAAATAGACTTTTCCACCACATGTCACCAGAATTCTCACACTTTTATATACACTTGTCGTGTAGAGGATTACTTCTCCTTTATCCTCATTCTTTTTTAGTGTAACAATCGCCTCTTTTGTCGCATTTTTCACCATACCGACAGCACTGTAAGGCATGAAATATTGCTTCCACTCTTTCTCCTCATACGGTTGCAACCATGTAAAATCGGGCTGATTATCACAATACATACCCGTCATAAGTTCTATATAAGGGCCATCTTCATCGGTCAAGTTTCTATCCCAGGCCTGTCCGAAATCCCCACACCCCCATGTCCATTGCTTCTTACCCGCATTGACATGATGATCGGCCACATGCAACAGTCCGGCCTCTACGTTTTCCTCGTATCCTCCCACAAAATCATACTTGGAATTGATTGCCATATAAGAGGTAGGAACCGGAATATTTTTATACTTCGAAATATCCACACCCGAAGAATAATCCTGTTTATAGTAAACTCCGGTAGCAATAGGGAAACTCGATACCGCACGTTTACCATGGTCAAACACGGCATTCACATCGGGCGGAAACACCGAATAATAATCCTTATGGACTACAACCGCAGGATTCGCCCACCACAAGAACGTTTGCGGTAACGAGGTGCGATTATATACTTTCGCTTTTATTTCAAGATATGCTTTTCCCGGATACAGGGTAAACCCAGCCATTCCTTTTGTGCGAAACATTCGTTCCACCTCAGAACACCACACCGTAACACTTCCATCAGGAAATTCCTCTATCGTACATTCCGTTGGCAAATATGTCGAAGGACGGTGATGTTGAGGCCAGTTAAATTCGATACCACCCGAAATCCACGGACCAGTCAACCCCACGAGTGCCGGCTTGATTACTTGATTATAATATACGAAATGACGTTGTTTAATTTTATCGTACGCCATTTGAACCCGACCACCAAGCTCGGGAAGAATCATTATTTTCAGATATTCGTTTTCCAAGAAAACAGCACGATAAGCTTTCTCCTTCTTTTCATCACATATTTTTTCCACTACCGGATAGGGATATACCACTCCCGAACTGCCTTGATAAACTCTCTTTTCTATAAAAACCGGATTTTTCTCCTCTTTACCGATCTCATAAGTCGGCAACATAACGGTTTCTTCCCAAGCCTTTACTTCGCTTTTCTTTACAGTACTTTTGATAAGATATTTTGTGATATTTTCCATGATATAAACATATCTTTTTGAATATTCTTTTTAATATTACAAATATATGGCAAATATAAACTTGAAAGCAAGGGGAAAAAATGTATGTAATATTTGAAAATATGTATATTATATTCTTATATTTGCCATATAATATCTAATAATATGAGTATCAAAACTTTTATTCCATCTGGATTTCCGGGAGAAAGGGAGATTATCATTCCTGCTGATTTATTGGATTCTATAATAAACAACCCCGTTACAGAACAATTGTATGTCACTCATATAGGATATTACCCAAATGCCAAATGTCATTATAGAGAACGACCTATCGGAGCAGAACAATACATATTTATATATTGTGAAAACGGAATTGGTTGGGTAGAATACAATGGAGAACGCATGACATTAGCCAAAGACCAATTCATTATACTACCACCCTATGAGAAACATGCATATGGATCGGGCGATAAGAAATCATGGAGCATATATTGGCTTCATTTTAAAGGAACAAATGCGCCTTTTTTCAATTCAATCATGGGGCGCAGCATTGAAATAAAAGATGCCGACAACAGCCGTATCCAAGATCGACTCATATTATTCGCCGAGATATATCGTAACATCGAACACGATATATATGACCTCGAAAATCTTCAATACACATCTTTCTGTCTAATGCATTTTTTAGCCTCTCTAAAATATATAAAATCATTTCGGGAAATAAAAACCATCGGGAAAATCGACAATATCCAAAAATGTATACAATTCATGAAAGATCATTTAGAAGAAAAAATTACCCTTAGTGATATTGCCGATTTCAGTGGTTATTCCATAACTCGAATCAATGCCCTTTTCAGAACGGAAACCGGAATAACACCTATGGAATATTTTTCTAATCTAAAAATCCAAAGAGCCTGTAAATACCTCAGAGATTCTGATTTAAAAATTAAAGAAATCGCTTTCAAATTAAATTATTTTGACCAATTTCATTTTTCAAAGAATTTCTATAAAAAAATAGGAATACCCCCATTAAAATACCGCAAAATGGTCCAAACAAAAGATACAATTTGACTCAATAAAACCACATTTGTATGAGAACCTCCATTCACATCGGAACCCTGCGCTTCTACGCCCATCACGGAGTACTGCCCCAAGAACAAAAAGTAGGGAACTATTTCAAAGTAGAGACCACTCTTTATACGGACTTCTCCCGAGCTCTCGTTACGGACGAACTGACCGATACACTCAACTACGCAGAAGTCTGTCAAATCATTTCTGACGAAATGGCCATACCCTCTCGCTTACTTGAACACGTTGCAGGGCGAATCATCAACTCGCTTCGTTCTCATTATCCACAAATAACAGGAGGTCGATTAATCGTTACCAAAGAAAAGCCTCCAATCCCCGGCGACATTCGCGATGTGTCGGTCATTGTCGAATGGTAGACTTTCTTCCCCAACTAACGGTCAGCAGGTATTTTATCGATTCTCCTTTGATGGCGACCTCCCCCGAAATCGGTATTCAAAAATACGTCGACTATCTCTCGGCAAAGTTCTCCCGAAATAAATCGGCCGGGCATAACTAACACGTTAGCATCATTATGTTGACGAGCCAATGCTGCAATCTCAGTCGTCCAACACAATGCCGCACGGATTCCCTGATGTTTGTTCAGGGTCATATTTATACCATTCCCACTACCGCAAATAGCGATACCCGGATAACATTCACCCGCTTCCACAGCCAAAGCCAAAGGATGTGCGAAGTCGGGATAGTCGCAACTATCTGTCGAATATGTCCCAAAATCCTTATATGCGATACCTCGAACATCAAGTTCCTGCATAACAATCTGTTTCATCTCATAACCGGCATGATCGCATGCTAATCCCACCGGCTTTCCCTCTTTTAATATGCTCATAAATTTTACAGTTCAATTAAACTATAATAGGGAATAAAAACACAAAGTCGGCATCTTGATGTCCAAACACCCCTGTTTTTGCATCCCACGGATACAAAAATACGAAATATTTTGAGATATAGACCGATTCAAATATAATAAAGTAGGGAAGTACAAGTCAATGGTATAAGGTTTTGTCGGGCAACATTCTTCCTCTCTGTCGAAAAAACAGAGAATTGACGGGTTGAAAAGTGCCCTCGCTTTTTGCTTACCCATAGCTTTTTATCTCACTTTCTATATCTGTCCGGCACAGCAGAAGCCACGAAAATCTCTCACATATACAATCTTTCTATATTACTCTAAGACAAATTCAAACAGCTCTTATTCTATCACCGAACCATGTTCTTTCAAATAGATACGCAACAATTCGAAAAATGCAGGTGCATCTAACAATACAATACTATCATCTTGCGCTTTTACTTCATTCATCACCTCACAATACCAAGTAGGTTGTTTCAGAATATTACGAAACCAATGGAACGGTAATGCAGAACGCTCTTTTACACGTTCCACGATTCTTTTGGCGGCAACTTTCGGGTCACCGTCATTGATATCCAAATCAGCTCGTATTACAGGCATATTGCCATGTAACAGGGCGGTTGCGATCTTCTGAGGCACAATACCATTCGGGCTAAAAGAAGCATAACAGTCCAATCCCTCTTTATTCAATCCCGGGGCATGTCCGTCAATAACAAAACCGGTAATCGACAATCCCCATTTCTTATAATACTTTTTACAGTGCTTACCCCATGTTTCCAAACCGGACGGAAGCCCAGACTCTCGCGGTTCTTGCAACATACCCGGCATGATATATCCCGCTCCATTATCGGCCGCAGCGAAATAATCATTTTCAGTGGCCGTTGTGCGGAAGTTATGCATAATATGGGGCACACGCTCAGCCAATACGGGACTGATACACCACATCAGAGGCAATTTTCCACGGTTCGGGTCGTCCCATATAGAAGGCGTTCTTTGTGATATCCATGCGGAAGCATCATAATCACCGACATAAAAAATAATAAAATTCCTGCCGTCTACATTTACTTTACCGTCAGCCGTCAACAACCCTCTTTCTCTTAATTCTTTATGAGAAATCCAATTTTGAGTATATTGCTTTTTGGTAGGGAAATGTTGCCAAAAAGAGGCGTTCGCCAATGCGCCATAGCCAATAGCATCTGCATCCTTAAAAGCATTGTATGCACTGATGATACGGCTGAACTCCCATTCCGTAGGCACATCATCGTGGCTACCAGAAGCATGCATTGTGTATTTATAAGCCCACGCAGGAAAACCTCCTATGTAGCACATCTTTTCATTGTTGTTTTGCCGATAAGCCAATAGCAACATTTCTTTCAGTGTATTCAAATCAGTGCCAACAGCTTGGGTAGGATCATCAGTGGCCGGTTCATCTCCCCACGGAGATAAATCGAAGAAAAAAGCTCCTTTACTTACAAAAAAATCGTGGTTGCACAAAGTGTGGTGATTCCTTACGGTGGCAAAAGGTTTCTGCTTCCAATACTGATCAATGTAATAAGCGGCAAACTCCGTGTTGCACTTTCCGGTTTTCATATACTTCTCTATAAACCAAACATAAGGATCGTTCTTTAAGGATCCGGTAGAGTAGCGTTCCGTTCCCGGAATCTTTGTCCCTTTCTTACCGGTAAACATAGAAGTGCCATCGGGGTTCAACAACCATCTTTTTACCGGCAGTTTGGGCCCGTGCAATACAAGACGATCATACAAACTTCCCGGAGTTTCATCATAACGAATAGCCACCAAATTTTCAATTCCTGCTACCGAGGATGCCACATTACTGGTAGAGGCGATGTTTCCATCATAAACGACTACCCCCTCTATATAAGGAGCATATGCCGTGAATAAATCCTCCATTGTCTGGTATGTCCGTGTCTCACGTCCATACAACCATTCACCTTTCTGACGATATTTATTCCACCAATAACCATCGATATCGTGATTACCCTCCATTACAAAGTAAACATACAACCGGGGAGCATCCCTGTTTACCACTCCTTGCAAAGTAGAGACCGCATGAACATCGTCCCAAGCTACATCGAGTCCTTCTTTGGTATTCAAGTCGGTATTGAGTGTATAACGTAGATCATAAATACCGATTTCCGCATTGGCAAAAGCCGTATATGTCATCAACAATAATACAGCTACGATTTTTAAATATCTATTTATCATTTTTCTATGTTTTATTTTTGTTATCTATTATTTTTCACACGGTATTCTCAATACAGTCAGCGAATTGGCCTGACAATCAATAGTAAATTCATTGCTAATTCCCGATAACTCGGTGACTTTCGGAACAATTTTCAAAGGATCGCTAAAACTATTTTCATCAAATCTGTCGTCTCCACCTAATACAATTTTAGTTCCTTTCGATGCCAGATTTTTCGCCTTATCCAATTGTAACCTGACTTTCCAATTCCCAGCCTCGGCATTTACCAATTTAACAATAACTTCTTTTCGCTCTCTGTCATAACCCGATACGACATAATGTTTTTTCTTAGGAGCATAAGTATATTCATATTGTAGCTCATCGTTAAGAAAACATTTCCAATGAGCACCCTTGATTTCGATTCTCACCGTATACCATTGATCTGTCTTAATAGATGCCGTATTTCGATAATCAAATAACGAAATAGAACCTTCATTATTCACCTCTCGAAAAATAACAGACTCATTAGTGTGGCTTCCTATGTCCGCCATAAAATAATTATTCGAATCCGTGCCGCCAAACACAATTCTGAATCCTTCTGTTCCAGAAATTTTTTTGGCCTTTAACTCAATCGTACAATCATCAAACTCCCTATCTTCAAGGATAGCCAAAGCATCTATTCCTTTCTGGCTCTGAGACAAAAGATTTCCTTCCGTTTTCCAATCGCCGCGAATTATAGTCCATTTATCCACGAAATCACTCCACCCCGAAGTATATATTTCTTCGCCATTTACAATGACTTTCAAGTCTTTAAATTGAGCTTCCGTATTATTCGTACCCAATCCGATAAATCCATTTGTGCGGAATACCGGCTCAGGAGAAGCAGGTTTTAAATCTGTGTGTAAATTCACATCAGGGCGATTCTCCGAGAACATTTTCAACACATAGTAATTCGTACGGCCATAGACTGAATCATTTTTCAGCACTAACAAATGATCTTTTCCGTGAGCCGCATTCTCTATCAACGGGGCATAAGATACCATTTGAACTTTATCCGCATTCCTTTCAACTCCTGTCAGATAAGCAGCCTCTGCCAAAGACGAATAGAGAGAGGGTCTGCCGATGGCCGCATATTCCCCCACATAGATTTTATACGGAATATCATCGGGCAACTTATCATAAACATCTGCATTATTATAGAACCAACCAGCCGTCTCATAATAATGGGGATCCAAGATATCTATTTTCTCCGCCTCCTGAATATAAGGACTGAACATGAGAGCACATACGACTTCTATCTGAGGATATTTTTCTTTGATGGCTTTATAAAAGCGATTATAGTTTTTCACGTAACGAAGCCCTACATTTTCGTTTCCCACCTCTACATATTTGAGAGGGAAAGGGGCTGCATGACCATTCTCCGCTCTTCTCTTTCCGTAAACGGTGGTCGTATCGCCCAACGCATACTCGATAGCATCCAAAGCATCTTGAATTAAATTATCAATCCGATTCTCTTCTTCCCAATAATCACCATTCCGAAACAGGCAAGACATACCAGCATTACAAACGAACATACCATCGGCATCAATATCTTCACAAAATTGTAAGAATTCATGATAACCGAATCCATAGGTACTGCGATATCCCCACAAATTATATTCTCCGGGGCGTTTCACAATATCACCTATCGTTTCTTTCCATTTGATACGGTTATCCATAGTTAACCCCTCGACTATGCATCCGCCCGGCCAACGAACAAAATCGGGTCGCAAGTCTCGAAGCATCCCGGCAACATCTTCTCTCAAACCATTTTTATGTCCGCAAAAAGTGTTCTCGGGAAACATGGATACAAAATCGATATATACCTTCCCTTTATGAGGTAACAGCAAAGCAAAACGAAGATCATTCGCTGTCGTGTCGACAGTAAAAGTTCCCTCATAATGATTCCACGAACCATCACGTTCTATCTGGAAATTCTTAGAAACAACGATCTGTTCTTCGCGATCCAGCAAGGCCGCCGTCACTACCGTATTCTTCAATTCTTCCGTAAACAGATAAAATTGGAAATTATACCTTTGTCCCTCTGTAACGGCTATTCCCCAGTAACCGTCATTCATAACCCATACATCGGATGCGGATGCGCCCAAATCGATAAATAAGGCATGGGGAGTAGCGTTATTCAGTGGCTTAACCTCGGTTATCTCATAAAAAGGAGGCCTCGTATCGGAAACACACTTCACTTCCCAGCTTTCCATAAAAAGCGAATCGTTCCAAGCGATACTAAAATGGTTAATGGAATCATTGGAATAGCAATGCAAAGGTTTGGCAACTGCCTTTCCATCTTTCAACACCGTGCCGGAAGGTAAAGTACCATCTTCAAAGCCACGATTTCTTATCATTTCTGCATATAAACCGCCATCGCCAGAATGAGTAATCTCTTCAAAAAAGATACCATACAAGGAGGGAGGTATCTCGGCCTCTTCCCTTGACAAGTCGATCGTTACTACATCGACGGGCTGATTGCAGGACATAAAGAGGAATAAACCTCCAAATTGCATTATTTTTTTGATCCACTTTTCCACAATCTATTTCCTTTTATTTCTAAGATAATGATCCAATGATTTCATAAAGACACCTCCGACCACCGAACGCGCCCGAAAGTTTATATAGTCGGCATTCAATGTTTCATACCAATCGCCCAAAGGGACTCTCGAAGAAGTCTCATTCACATATTTCCAAATCGGTCGTATCAACTCTTGAAAATCACCTTCCGAGTCGGCCATTGTGGCGCTCCATACGGTATCGTCAGTTTTACCCCATGTAAAGCGATTGTCCAAAGGCAACCCGTATTTGTTCTGGTTTTTCAGATAGAAAGCGACTTCCTTTTTCATTATACGGTCTGGCAATATATTAAGGCCCAAAACTTTATCCCATACAAAATTATACTTCTGGCTCCAAGTGTTTTCACGGTCGAAAGCCAGACGGTAGTGGTCACCTTCACGTGCCATTTCTTCCCATTTTACGGCCATCTTCTTTGCAGTTGTTGCGTATCGGTCAGCAACATCATTCATGCCAAGCATACGTGCCATTTCGCTATAAGCGGCAACGCCCATGATTGCTTTTACGGACAGGTTGGTATTGTGTGCCCAGTGTCCGGCAAAGTCATCCGTACATAATTGGTTCTCAGGATTCTGCCCGTATTCTGCAAGATAGTCGGTCCAGATAGTCAATAGATCCCAGTACCGTTTGGCATAATTGGCATTGCCTTCTG
>ERZ779992.1631-NODE-1631-length-11360-cov-5.225033_pt1 | contig 11360 bp, 5 predicted proteins | sample MGYA00511934_ERZ779992 | MGnify/ENA primary metagenome ERZ779992 (study PRJEB29588, sample SAMEA2163248) | human gut metagenome | biome: human gut; feature: human-associated habitat; material: faeces | place: Denmark | collected 2008/2010 ...
TCCCTATTACAGGGTCGAGGCTGTAGCTGGTAAAACGCAGACTCTCCTCCAGCCCCGAAGTCATTTCCTGCCCCGGCTTCAGGTCACCCCATATGTTGCGCTCCGCGTACTGCAGGAGATTTCCCTGAGCATCCGCCGCCAGCAGAAGACTTCCATAAATATCCGATTGGAAGTATGCCTTTCCCGGCACCCCTTCCGGAGCCTCGGACATTGTCCGGCTCAGTCTTGTATACCCATGCCCAAAGACATTGCGGATGTTTCCCGCCCCGGTTTCATAAGACATCAGCTCGTTTCCGGGCGCCCCCAGAAAATCAGGCACATACTGCATCTCTCTTGTGCGGATGCTGTCCCCGGCAGCAAGTTTCCGGACATTCTTTACGCGCATCCGGAGGGCATTGTAAGTATATGCCGTCTCCTCCCCGCTTTCCAGATTCCTGCCTGTTGCCATCATGCCGGCTGTGTCATATGCATACTGCCTGATCAGGCTGCCGTCCCGGCGTTCTTCCGTCAGGTTTCCGCATCTGTCATACACAAAACCGTATACTGCCCCGTCTTCCGTCATCGCCGTGAGCTGGTTCAGCTGGTTATACTGATATGTAGCCTTCTGGATGCCGTTCAGGCTCTTTGTCGTCCGGTTTCCTAAAGCATCATAGGCATAAGTTTCCTTATTCTGCCCGTTCCTGTATGTGACAAGCTGACCTTTTGCATCATAGGCATATGCCGCACTTCTTGCAAATTCTGCCGCGCTGCCAGTGCGCTCGGAACCGATAATGCGCCCCAGAGCATCATAGGTGAAAGCCTCGCTCACGGAAGCATTTTCCCCAATGCTGTAAACCGCCTTCACGGGCTGCCTGTTGGCATTATAGGTATAAGTCGAAACGCTTCCCGGCTGTGTCAATGAGAGCACATTGCCGGCATTGTCATACGCATACTGTGCTACCTGCCCATCACTGTCAGTTACTTTAGTCAGGCGGTTGTTCTTATCATACGCATAGGCTGCCACCGCACCGTCCGGATAACTGATTCCTGTCCGATTGCCTGCCGCATCATAGGAGAATCCCGTCTCGCGCCCGTTATGATCCGTTACCTTAACCAGCCTGCCCAGAACATCCCGCTCCATTGTGGCAGTACCGTTCCAATCCTGCATCTCCACGAGCTCACCGCGCTTATTGTAGCGGAAAGATGCTGTCCTGCCGTCACTGTAGGTCATGGCTGTCGGCTGGTTGTTCAGGTCATAGCGCACTGTGGTTTTCTGGCCCTCCTCGTCCGTGAAGGATACCAGATTGTCATTTCCATCATAATTATACACCTTTTCGTCTAAAAGAGGAAGAATCTCTTTGATCATCCTGCCCTTTTTATCATATTGGTAAAGAGTGGCGCAAACCTGTTCCCCAGAATCGTCCATGCATTCCTTAATCTGGTTATTCATGGCATCATATTCATAGAGGACAATATTGCCCAGAGCATCTTCCGTTTTGGAAAGATTTCCGCAGGCATCATAGAAATACTTGGTAACCTCCCCTTCGGCGTTCTGCACTGTCTGAATCTGCCCGTCCGCTGTGTATGTGAAAGTCGTAGTATTCCCGAGGGCATCCGTCATGGAAGTCACCTGTCCCAGCAGATCATAGGCATAGGTTATGGCATTTCCAAGCGCATCTGTTTCTGTCAGCACCTGCCCAACTTCATTATAAGTATAGGCTGTGACTCCACCCTCAGCATCGGTAATACTGATAAGGTTTCCTGCCGGGGAATATTCGTATTCTGTGGTATTCCCATTGGCATCCGTCTGCGACACCAGATGTCCCACGCTGTCATAGCCTAAAGAAAGGCTGTTCCCCAAGGCATCCGACATCTCCGTAAGCCGTCCCATAGAGTCATACTGATACGATGTCTCTGCACCTTCCATATCAGTGATGCTTACTACTTTTCCGGTATTTGAATATGCCAGAGTCATACTGCCCTCGTCCTGCCCGATTATGCTAATCAGGCGGTTATTAGCATCATAAGCATAACTACACTGATTTCCGTTGGCATCCGTATAGGATATCCGGTTGCCTGCCGCATCATAGGTATAGGTGCTGGAATGCCCCATTTCATCTGTAATGCATGTAAGCCGATTCAGGCTGTCATAAGTATAGCTCTTTTCCCCGCCGACAGGATTGGTTTCTTTTACCACATTGCCATTGCCATCATAAGCATACTGTGTTATTCCTCCCCTTGCATCCGTGATACGCACAAGCTGCCCCCTGTCATCAAACTCATACGCCGTGCTATTGCCCGCCGGGTCAGTACTCATGGTCAGACGGTTGTTTGCATCATAAACATATGCATAGATATGCCCTTCCGCATCCGTAATCTGTGTGCAGTTCCCGTTCTTGTCATAAGCATAAACTGTTTTTCCGCCGTTAGGCGCAGTCTCCTCGGCAAGCCTGCCCATGCTGTCATAAACATAGCTGGTCTGGCGGCTTTCTTTATCTGATGACAGAACCATGTTTCCATCGCCATCGTATTGTGCCTGCTCCGTATACCCATCTACATCCAACACGGAGATAACCCGGTCAAGCGCATCATATGTGAAAGTGGTCGTTCCTGCCGCTGTTTCAATGGATACCAGCCTGCTCTCCTTGTCATATCCGTAGGTTGTGACCACACCATCCTCATCGGTCCTCGTGAGAATATTTCCAACCTGATCATAGGTATAGCTGATGCTGTGCCCCAAGGCATCCGTCTCACTTATGACATGTCCCGCCTGATCATAGGCAAAAGTCCTCTGATGATCCAGGGGATCCGTCACTGCGGTCACCTCTCCCATATTGTTGTAAGTATAGCTGACCGTGCCACCTGCCGCATCTTTTACCTTGGTAAGCCGGTTTTCCGCATCAAAATAGAAATGCTTAATGCCGTCATTTTTGTCTTTCTGAGACACCCTATTTCCGAAAGCATCATAGGCATATTCCGTCTGATAGCCGAGGGGGTCCGTCTCTGTGAGAAGGTTGCCTCTCTCATCATAAGTAAAACGGTATTCCTTTCCCATGTAATCCGTGGCAAGCACAACCTGCCCCATGGCATTGTACTCAAGTCTCTGGCTGTTCCCCATCCTGTCTGTGATACTAGTACAGTTGCCATTTCCGTCATATGCAAAAATCTGACTGCCATCAGCATCCACAATCTTTAAGAGTTCCCCTGTTGCCGAATACTCATAAGTGGTTTCCCTGCCTGCCGGAGTGGTGTAAGAAGTAAGCCTGCCAATGGCATCATGTACATACAGGTAATGCTTCCCTTCCGGATCCAACGCCTCGCATAAATGCTGGTTCTCATCATATAAATACTGCCATTTGTTGCCTTCCTTATCCATATAGCTTATCAGATTGTCCTTACTGTCATAAGCATAAATACTAGTATTTCCTCTCTCATCCTGAACAGATACCAGATTATTTCTTTCATCATAAGCATAATGGATCTCTGTACCGTCACGGTTTATTATTCTCACCGGCTGGTTCCTGTCATTATAGAAAACCTGCTCGGTTGTCTGATCCGGGTGGGTCACAAGGTTCATGCGGCCTTTGTCATCATATCCCATCTGGGTCTTGTTTCCAAGGGCATCCACCTGTTCCACCATCTGACCCCGCTCATTATAACTGCTGCATGTGCTGGTTCCTTCCAGTTCTATTTCGGTGACATTTCCTGCTTCGTTGTAATGATAATTTGTGATATTTCCAGCCTCGTCCGTAAAACTTGTGCAACCGTCTGCATAGGAAACTCCACTGACTCCTCTGTCCGCCATGGTCTGTATCACTACCCTGCCCTGACTGTCATATTGGTTTTCCAGATAAATATTGCCGGAAAAATCCCCAATTTTTGCAAGTCTCCCGCATCCGTCATATTCAAAGGTCATCCGATCCCCTGCAGGATTCGTCACTGAAGCCAGCTTCCCGTTCTCATAAGTCAACATAGCTACATTTCCCAGAGCATTCTCTGCCTTTATCAGATACCCGTCCTCATAAACAAGGGCGATGCTGCCCCCGTGCACACCTTTGATCTGAACTGTCTGCGTCTGTGCATCGGTCTCAAACCAATATGCTTGCAGCCCGTTTTCCCATATTGCTGTAATCTGCAAAGCACTATTGAAACGGTACTCTGTCCCATCCAGATCCGTAATGGAAACACTGTTATCCTCCTTTATTTCCAACCGATAATCCGACTTGCTGTCCGCATCAGCCACAAGAACAGCGTTTCCCTCCTCTATCCGGAATGAAGTTACCTCATCGTAGGGGGTGCTGAAATAGTAATAGTCCGCATCCTTGTATAACAGATAATTCAAGGCATGTGTCCACCCCTTACCCATAGTGGTCTCATGCTCATCCCTCTGAGAGTCATACATCACTGTGAAGTTAAGGGCATCCTTACCATATTCCTCCAATATGGTATTACTCCACAGGAAGGATCCCGTAACAGCATTTACCGGATCTAAGCCCGTATAAGACATCCTACCATCGGGATAAGACCCTCTCCTTCTCCCTGAAGGCATACCATTACGTTTGTTGGTCTTGGTTGTGACTGACTGAAGCTCACTGAATCCGCCTGCTCCATATATATTTGTAGCGCGCACCCGATAGGTATGTTCCGTATTAGGCAGCAGGCCTGCAATTTCCCAAACTACTCTCTGCAATCCCGATGACCGGACGGAATATGCCTTTCTCAATTTTGGTGCAGCCGCTCGACTGCTGCCTGATACAGGAACTACAACCCCGTCAAATTCTACCTCATACCCTGTAGCATCCGGTACTCCAAACCATGTTAATACGACACTGTTATAATACGGGTCTGCCCATACAATATCAGGAACATCCGGTACCGCTCGGAGAGTTTTAACTGTTTTCTCCCTGCAATAAAAACCTGTATCACCTCCGTTTCGGGCACATACCGCATAAGTATGTTCTGTCTCAGGAATCAAATCGGTGAACATTGCGGATGTACCGCTGACATTACAAATATCCCCGTCAAACTGCACATCATAGGATGTTGCATGTTCAACAGGATCCCAGCTTACCGATACACTGTTAATTGTTACCTCCGCATCTGCATCCGGCGTTTCTAATAAGGTTCTGACTGTCTTTAACTCACTATATGCACTTTCTCCAGATGCATTTTTTGCACAAACCTGATAAGTATAGTTTGTATAAGGCAACAATTCGACATACTGCACCGAGGTATCTGCTACTGTGGACAGTCTATCATTGCGCCTGACAGTATAACTTACGGCACCCTTTACCGCATCCCAGCCTACCTCCATTGTGGTTGCAGTAACAGTGGCTGTTACATTTTTCGGTACAGAAGGGATTGTCGTTATACTGTTTTCTGTACTGTATGCGCTATATCCCCCTGCGTTCTTGGCACGAACTTTATACTTATACTCTGTACCAGCCGTAAGCCCGGTAAATGCTCTGGACGTTCCTGTCAAAGTATAGGTATTTCCATTGAAGGCCAACTCATAACTAGCCGCAGTCGATACCGCATTCCAGCTTACCGTCACAGAGCTTTCTGTTGCAGTTGCTTTGATCCCGGTGGGTGTGGCGGGCGGCTTTATCGGAGTCTTTATTGTTGCGGTTGCAGAATACGCACTGCTTCCCGCCGAATTTTTTGCGCGCACCCGATAACTGTAGTTGGTACTTGCAGACAAACCGCTAATAGTCTTGGAATTTCCTGTTGCATTATAAACCGTGCCGTTAAATAAAACATCGTAACCCGTTGCATTAACCGCTGAGTTCCATCTGATTGTCACGGAATTATAGGTCGCACTAGCAGTAACACCTGTAGGCGTGTCAGGTGCCTTGAGTAAAGTCCTAACTGTCTGCGAACTAGTATATGCACTATAGCCACTTGCATTTTTGCTCCTGACCCTATAAGCGTAACTAGTATTGGATGCAAGCCCTGTTATTTTTATGGAAGTCCCCGATGTTGTATAAGTCTTATTGTTCATATACACTTCATAGCCAGTTGCGCCACTTGCTGCAGTCCAACTTACGGTCACAGAATCCACAGTAGCCGTTGCACTTACCCTAGTAGGCGCATTCGGGATGGTCGTAATGGTTTTGACGGCGGAATAGCTGCCAGAACCATCCGCATTGTTTGACCTGATCTGATATGTATAATTTGTCCCTGCCGACAACCCACTGATCGTCTTGTAGGTTCCACTCACCCTGTAAGTAGTCCCGTTAAAGATCAGATCATAGCTGGTAGCCCCTGAAACAGAACCCCAACTGATGGTAACCGCACTCTGAGTCGCATTGACCGTAGGCGATGCTGGCGCAGTAGGCGCAGTGCGAATTGTTTTTGCCGTACTGTAGGAACTTGCGCCATCTTTCGTCCTCACGCGAATCTGGTAACTGTAGCTGGTATTGGCCGTGAGTCCAGTGAATGTGGCTGAAGTGGTCTTGACATTTTGTACTGTCCCATTAAAGAGCACATCATAACTTTCTGCACCTGTCACTGCATTCCAATTTACAGTAGCGGAATTTTCGCCCGTAGCGCCTGATATCCCAGAGGCTGTCGGAGCCTTTGGTGTTGTCCGTACCGTATAGACATTGCTGTAATTGCTGATTCCATCAGCATTTTTGGCCCTTACCTTATAGGTGTAACCCACATTTGCGGCAAGGTTTGCAAATGTCTTGGAAGTAGTGGTAACACTGTATGTTGTTCCATTAAAATAGATATCATATCCTGTTGCGCCGCTGACGGCATTCCAGCTTACAGTCGCAGAATTATCAGTTGACTGATGGGATATACCTGTAGGAGTGGTCGGCAACTGCGCCTGGGTCTTGATCGATCTTGAGGTACTAAAGGAACCGAATCCATCAGCGCTCTTTGAACAGATCTGGTAATTATAGGATGTTTTAGGGGTAAGTCCGGTAACGGTATAGGAAGTCGCGGATGCCGTGCATTGGATGTCCGTATTATTAAACCGCACAATATACCCCGTTGCACCCGTTACCTTCCCCCATGTTATGGTGGCTGTGGTGTCCGTGTTTGTTGCACTTATGGTGCTAGGTGCTTTAGGCGCTGTGGTAACAGTAGCAGAAGCCGTGTATGCACTTGATGCTCCTGACTTCTTAGACCTTACCTGAAAAGCGTAAGCCTTTCCAGCTGTCAAGCGTGTAAACTGCTTGGATGTACCTGTCACGCTATAAACAGACCCATTAAAAAGAACATCATATCCGGTTGCACCGCTGACCGCATTCCAACTGATTGTAGCCGTGGTCTCCGTTGCGGATTTCTTAATACCAGAAGGAACCGCCGGTGGCGCCACCTGTGTTTTGATTGTTCTAGATGTGCTGAAGGAACCGCTTCCGTCCGCACTCTTTGAGCAGATCTGGTAACTATAAGATGTATTTTCAGCAAGTCCCTTTGCTGTATAAGATGTTGCTGAAGCTGAGCATTGCACATCCGTGTTATTGAAACGCACGATGTACCCTGTCGCACCTGTTACCTTTCCCCATGTTATGGTGACTGTGGCATTCGTGCTTGTTGCACTTATGGATGCAGGGGCCTTGGGAGCCGTAGTGACGGTATTGGAAACCGTATATGCACTTGTCGCATCCGCATTCTTGGCTCTTACCTGGAAGGTATAACTCTTTCCTGCGGTCAAGCCTGTAAACTTTCTGGACGTGGCTGTTGTACTATAAACTGATCCGTTGAATAAAATGTCATAGCCCGTTGCTCCACTAACTGTATTCCAACTGATGGTGGCAGTAGTCTCCGTCACAGCCTTTTTAATACCAGAAGGAACTGAGGGCGATATCGCTAGTGTTTTAATTGTTTTCGTTGTACTATAAGCGCTGGTTGTTTTTGATGTTTTCGCACGTACCGCATAAGTATGGTTTGTCTTGGGCTGCAAACCGGTAAATCTTTTACTAGTGGTCGTGATATTCGTGACCTTATTATCAAACAGGATATCATAGCTTCTGGCATGTGCCACCGCAGTGAAACTTACGGTGACAGACACCGTATCTGCAGTAGCATTAACATTCTGGGGTGTACTGATTGTCTGGTTATCATAAAAATCGGATGGAATCAGTATTTGAGCCCCATCACTAAGATTTCCCCCTGAACTTCGAACTGCTTCCAAAACAACTTTATACTGCTGATTGGCCGCCAGATCGGCAGGACTAGTATAAGATGTTGTATGCAGTTCCGTTTCATTATAAATGGCATAGCTTTTTCCAACCGGAAACATATATGCCTTGTACTTTGTTACATTACTGACGGCTGACCATCTGGCTGTAATAGACCCGTTTGAATTCAGTGTCAGTTTTAAGTTTAATTGCTCCATAATTTTTATTCCTCTCTTTCCTTGTTTTATTGAATTTGCAAATTCAATAAAGGAAAAAGAAAAAAAGTATCCATATGTAAACAAGAATCTCAAAAATGAATATTGATTCATTAATGATAAAACAAATAATCAATGGTCACCCTGCCAGCCTAGTCTATATATTTTGAACCTGACACGATTCATAATGTGCATCTGCCCCAATAAAATTGTATATTTTTGTTCCTGTCTCTGTGAATTATCCCCAAGCCTGATGATCCCAACCACAGGTGTCTGGTCTGCATAATGAAAATCACCTCGTTTTGCTATTCATGTCTTGCTATTATCCCGATTAATAAACATATTTGCATAATTATCAGTTACTTCGTTTACAATTTACACCCATTTTTCTTTTATCCTATTGAATTTGCAAATTTAATAAATAGAAAGGAGACAGAAAAATGGCAAATTATGACAACACGCGTTATACTTACGCACAAGTATTGGCAGGACTAGGGTATTACATGAAGGATGATCAACTGCGGGCTGCTACCGAGGTAAAGATCATGCAAACGAAACTTAACAAGGTAAATTACAACTGTGGTACTCCCGATGGATAATTTGGCAATAATACGGATACCGCTGTTCGGGCATTTCAGCGCGCAAAAGGGCTTACTGTTGACGGCAAAGCTGGTAAGAATACATTGAAGGCTCTGGATACAGCAACTGCCAGTGGCGGGGGTTCTAAGGGGATACTTTACTGTAGCAACAGGTATTTGACCCTGGAGCAAATGAAAGTCAATGCTCAGTATATCCTTGACTATCTCAGAGATAGAAAATGGACTAAGAATGCTGTGTGCGGTATGTTGGGCAATATGCAAACCGAAAGCACTATCAACCCTGGTATTTGGCAAAGTCTGAAAGAAGACAATCTTTCTGGCGGATTCGGTTTAGTACAGTGGACACCCGCATCCAAATACATCGATTGGGCAAATACGCAGGGCTTGGAAGTAGCTAACATGGACAGCCAGTTGCAGCGAATCCTGTATGAGCTTGAATACGGCAAGCAATATTATGCTACTAATGCTTACAAGCTTTCTTTCTCAGCCTTCTCGCAATCCACTGAAAGTGCATATTACCTCGGATGTGCATTTTTGCACAACTACGAACGTCCCAAAAATTCTTTTCAGGATACAACCAGAGGCGGACAAGCAACATATTGGTATGAAAATCTGACTTGATTTTTATCAGGGCCAACAGAACCGACCAAGAGAGCACTCTTGGTCGGTTTTACATCTAGCTAATTTTGGCACAATTAATCCCAATACTTCTGCTCCAATAGATAAAAACCTCAATACCTCAATAGTTTATCTGCGCTTCAAAATAATTACTGCCCATAGCCTGCACTTTAATATGTATGAGAATGTTCAATATCCCTTTTTCTTCCTCCTCAAAAAATGAATATTGAATACTAATCGAACTATTGCCGTTATTCACAGGTTTCTGACCATCAGGTAAAGAGATTACTTCTTTTTTCAAAACAGTCCTACAAAATCTGTATTGTTACCGACCCATTTATTGAATAACACCAAAAAACAAATACCCCGCAGTATATTGGTGGGGTATTTGATATCAAATGTTTATTACACTGTATTCAAACTCAGCTTTGTTTTATTTCTCATTTTTATCATTCACATCCTTTTTCATATCACATAATGTTTTCTTTAGGAACTCTGGCAGTTCTACGCCCATCCGTCCTGCATTTTCCAAAATAGATATAGACTCATTGATAATAAACCAAATTGCCACCAATAACCCAAAGTATGTCCGTGATTCATAGAGAATCCCCAACTCCTGCGCAAATTCATAGATCAAGTAATCAATACACAGGGCAACAAATATAGTAAAAACATATCCTACCTTTTTAAATATTCCCAGAACACCTTTTTTACTGCTCCAGCCATACTTTTTGCTGCCAGGGTGTTCCAAGGCTTCCTTTTTAGCTGCAATCATGCCAGACACATAGTCTGCAATCATGAGAAGCATCAGTAAACACAGCATTGGAAACAGTAATCCAAATTGGTTGCTGACCCACGCGCCAACTATTGTAGTGATTATTTTTTCCCACGGTTCTTTCCCATTCATATATGCCACCAGCTTTCATTGTTTTTATATAATAGAAAGCTGATATCCACAAAATTGTAAACTCCATATCATATAAAATGTCTGTCCAATACCTCTTTATACAGCTCCCTCCGCAACCGATTGATATATTGCCGACTTACAGAAAATATCTTTGCAATTTCTGCATCTGATTCATTTCCCAAGATAATTGTTCTAAATATTTTCTGTTTCATCCCTGTATACTCCTGCAAAAATATCTCTACATCAATATTGAAAATGACATTTTCTAAATCCATAATATTTTCCACACGACTTATACCAAAAACATCATTATTATCTATAAGCTGTTGGTTGTCATGCTCTTTCTTGCTTTTACGATACAGTTCGTAAAAGCGGTTTTTCAGGGCAGTGCATAAAAAGGCCAGACATTCCCCGTCACTTTCGCAGTATTCCATTCTGATTACTGCTTCCCACAGAGCCAAGGTCATTTCTGAATGTACATCCTCCTTGTTGTCCTTATACAATAACCTCACATATTTTTTGATCAACGGATCCATTTTCTCCACTAATTCTTTGAATTCGTCTTTATTTATATGTATTTTTTGAATTATTGATGTTATTTCCCCCATATCCTAGGCCTCCACAAGAGGACAAAGATAAAAATGGAAAATTTGTAAACTTCATGGGGAAAAATAATCTATCTTCTACTTTATAATTTTGCCACAGAAAGCGACTATCTTTTGGCAAATGTCAATTTTTCTCAAAAAACGGTAAAATTTGCCTTTAAGCAATTTGATTTTTTGTGTTTTAGATGTAAAAGTCTTTTCTAAGATTTGGAACGGGAAATAAATTTCACTGTCGTAAAATATTGATATATAGTGTCTGCTGATTAAACCGTTTCCGATTCAAAATCAGCAGGTTGTAATCCAAT
>ERZ779992.1652-NODE-1652-length-11258-cov-1.916362_pt1 | contig 11258 bp, 8 predicted proteins | sample MGYA00511934_ERZ779992 | MGnify/ENA primary metagenome ERZ779992 (study PRJEB29588, sample SAMEA2163248) | human gut metagenome | biome: human gut; feature: human-associated habitat; material: faeces | place: Denmark | collected 2008/2010 ...
CGGGCTACGGGCCTTATCTTTTCATCGTCATCGATGTCTCAGAAATTGGGGTGGACATTGGGTGGCTCTTTGACCGGTTGGCTGTTGTTCTATTTCGGGTTCGAGGCCAATGCGATACAATCAGAATCGGCATTGACCGGGATTTGTTTGATGATGAGTATATTCCCGGCCATAGCGACCGGAATATCGGCACTTTTTATTTCGAGGTATCCTTTGAGCGAAAAACGATTGTCCGAGATTTCTTCCGATTTGGAGAATCGCCGTGAGATTGCCGAACAAAATAAAATCTAATTATATAGATATAAGCGATGATGAACAGGGTATTTAGTTACGGATTGAGCATATTATCAGGTTGTATATTGGCGGCTTGCAGTACAAGTCCCGAGGCTCCGTATTCCTTAATGTGTGAATATTTGTCGGAACCGTTGGGAATCGATATGTCTTCGCCGAGATTGTCGTGGAAAATCCCGGTCGTGAAGACAGATTCGGTAAAGTCTTGTCGGGTATGGGTCTCTGCCGATAGTATGGCAGTGATAAACGGCTCTGGCCAATGTTGGGATAGCGGCGAGCTTCCGAGTGATATTCGCAGGATCGTTTACGCCGGCGATTCGCTGCAATCTTGGACTAAATATTATTGGAAAGTCGGATATAAAACGAAAAGAGAGGATCGCTTTGTTTGCTCACTGCTGTCGTCGTTCACCACAGGTATGATGTCTCCCCAAGAATGGGGCGATGCACGATGGATTAGCGATGGCCATGATAAGGATTATCGCCCGTCTCCTTATTTCCGAAAGGATTTCGAAGTGAGGAGAAACGTAAAACATGCTTATGCGGTTATCGCTGCTGCCGGTTTATATGAACTTTCTGTAAATGGTTCACGCATAGGGGACCATTTTTTGGATCCTATGTACACTCATTTCGACAAAAGGGTATTATCGGTTATGTATAATATAACGCCCAATTTGTCGGAGGGAGAGAACGTCATCGGGGTACAATTGGGAAACGGGTGGTATAATCATCAATCCACGGCAGTTTGGTTTTTCGATAAAGCCTCGTGGCGTAACCGCCCTGCATTTATTATGCAAGTACGAGTCGAGTATGCCGACGGAAGTATCGAAACTATATCGACCGATAGTAGCTGGGTAACGACCGACAGTCCTGTGATATTCAACAGCATTTATACGGCGGAACACTATGATGCACGGCAGGAAATCGAGGGTTGGAATACATCGGGAATCGATGTTTCACAATGGAAAAATGCTAAGGAAGTATCTGCTCCTACCCAGCGAATAGAGGCTCAATTAACTGTGCCGGTGAAGGAAATCGTCCGTCACAACGCTTCACGGTTTGTAAAAATAAACGATACTTGTTTTGTCTATCATTTCCCTGAGAATATGGCGGGAACGGTGGAACTTTCGGTAGAGGGGAAAGCGGGCATTGTTTTACGATTGAAACATGGGGAGATGCTGAATGAAGACGGTACGGTGAATTTAGCGAATATCGATTACCATTATCGTCCGATCGACGACAGTGACCCGTTTCAAACGGATATCGTCATATTGAGGGACAGGGAGACTCGATTTACTCCTAAGTTCAATTATAAGGGTTTCCAATATGTAGAGGTGACTTCGTCCGAACCGATAGCACTCGATGAAAATAGTATCGTAGCATTGAAGATGCACAGCGATGTGCCGGAGATAGGACGGTTTCGTTCTTCGTCCGATTTGTTGAACAAAATATGGACGGCCACCAATAATTCCTATTTGGATAATTTGTTCGGTTATCCTACGGATTGTCCGCAACGGGAGAAAAATGGTTGGACGGGCGATGCACACATTGCCATAGAGACGGCGTTGTATAATTTCGATGCGATTACGGTTTATGAGAAGTGGTTGCTCGATTTTATAGACGAGCAACGTGAAAATGGTGTTTATCCTTGTATCGTACCGACTTCGGTATGGGGATTCGATTGGGCGAACGGCGTGGATTGGACAAGCGCGTCTATCATTATCCCGTGGGAAATTTACCGTTTTTATGGTGATGAGACTCTCATGCGGCGTATGTATCCTTCGGCGAAGAAATATGTAGCTTATATCGAGTCTATCTCCAAAGATAACTTGACCGATTGGGGACTTGGCGATTGGATCCCGGTGAGAAGTAAAAGCGATGTGACTTTGACTACTTCTATTTATTATTATACCGATGTATCTATTATGGCGAAAGCTGCTAAACTCTTCGGTTATGTCGATGATGCGGTTTATTACGAAGCGCTTGCCGATAGGATAAAAGAATCGATCAACGACCGTTATTTGGACAAAGAGACCGGTCTTTATGCATCGGGTACTCAAACAGAGTTGGCTATGCCTCTTTATTGGAATATTGTTCCCGATGGATATAGGGAGAAAGTGGCAGAGCAATTGAACCGCAGAGTCGTACAGGATTCGTGCCATATCGATGTAGGGTTGCTGGGTAGTAAAGCTCTCCTCGGAGCTTTGTCTGATAACGGTTATCCTGAAACAGCCTATCGGGTGGCTACACAAGAAACATATCCTTCTTGGGGGTATTGGATAAAGAACGGGGCGACGACCTTACATGAAAATTGGCGAATCGATGTCGTTATCGATAATTCGTTGAATCATATCATGTTCGGTGAGATTGGGGCATGGTTGTATAAAACGTTGGGAGGTTTGAGAATCGATGAATCGAACCCAGCTTTCCGGCATGTTTCATTACGTCCGTACTTCCCCGAAAATTTGGACTATCTCGAAATCGAACATGAGACACCTTACGGTTGTATTTCGACTTCGTGGAAACGGGACGACGAGGGTAATATTCTTTATGAGTTCGATTTGCCCGAATGTGTGTCGGCGACGTTTACCCCGTTGGGAGACAATGTGACGTATAACGGCGATACCATCTTCTTTGCGGGGAGTCATAAACTTAAATTAGAAACCGCAACACATTAATCTTTAATCGATATTTATATGAAAAAGGCTTTCTCGTTTTTGATATTGGTTTTCCTATGTGGAATGTTTTCTGCAAGGCTTTCGGCCGAACTTTCCATGCCGCATATCTTTGCCGACCACATGGTTTTACAGCGAAACGAGGCAATCAATTTATGGGGGAGTGCGAGCCCGAAAGAAAAAGTTACTGTCGAACTGAATGGGCAGAAGACGAGTGTCCGTGCCGATGCATCGGGTAAATGGAATGCAACTTTACGTCCTATGGAGGCCGGTGGCCCTTATACGTTAATCGTGAAAGGGAAAAAAGAACGCCTCGCTTTCGACGATGTTTTGCTGGGCGAAGTTTGGATATGTAGCGGGCAATCCAATATGGAGTTCCGTTTACATGCTGCGATGAATGCCGAAAAAGAGATTGCAGATGCCGAGAATTATTCTTTTTTGCGCTCGTTTAATGTGAAACAAGAGATGTCGCATCGTCCGCTTTCCGATTTGCAGGGTGAGTGGAGAGTATGTGATTCGGGGAGTGCCGGTGATTTTTCGGCAGTAGGTTATTTCTTCGCCCGTGAGTTATACCGGAAATTGGGTGTTCCTATCGGTTTTATCAATACTTCGTGGGGTGGAACCGATATTGAAAGCTGGATGAGTATGGACGCTATCGACAAGTTCCCCAAGTACAAACGATTGCAAGATCGTATGCGTTCTTCGCAATTCGAGGAGTACGTTCGCCGTAGCGATGAGAATCGAGCTAAATTTGTCGAATCGATGAAAGCCGAACCGGGTATTTCTGAAAAGTGGTATTTGCCTTCGTATTCCAAAGACGATTGGAAAGAAGTAAGTGTTCCCGGACTATGGTCCGAAGAAGGACTGGTCTCTCTCGATGGAGTGGTGTGGCAAACCTGTCGTTTTACATTGTCGGAGAATTATATAGGGAAAGAGGCGATTTTGAATTTGCATGTGATTGACGATGACGATATTACATGGATTAATGGACAAAAAATAGGAGAGACCGTCGGTTACGACGTGCGACGCCTATACAGTGTTCCTGCCGGTGTCTTGAAAGAATCGAATGAGATTACTTTAAAAATATCGGATTATAGAGGCGGTGGAGGTTTGTATGGCCCGGCGAATGAAATTTATTTGAAGGTCGGGGATAAGACTATTCCTTTATCCGGAAAATGGAAATATAAAGTTTCGGCTTCAAATTCCGATTTCGATTTTGTAGAATATGGGCCTAATGCTTATCCCTCATTACTCTATAATGCTATGGTTAATCCTTTGGTGGGATTGAGTATGCGAGGAGTTATATGGTATCAGGGTGAAAATAATACCAATCGAGCCAAAGAGTATTACGACCTGTTCCCTGCTATGATTAATGATTGGAGGAAAAAATGGGGGAAAGACTTTCCATTTTATTGGGTTCAACTTGCTAATTATATGGATGCGGTTGAAGTCCCTTCGGAAAGTTTGTGGGCGCAAGTTCGTGAAGCCCAAACGCAAACACTTTCTTTATCTCATACCGGTCAGGCCGTAATTATCGATATAGGAGAAGCAAAAGACATTCACCCTAAAAATAAACAGGAGGTAGGACGTAGATTGGCTTTGCATGCCCTTCATAATGATTATGGATTTTCCGATGTGGTTTGTGAAAGTCCTATGCCTAAGACCGTTCGTCGGGTGCAAGACAAAATTGTCGTACAATTCGACAATGTAGCTGATGGGCTGATTGTAAAAAACAAATATGGATATTTAATGAGTTTCGCCGTTGCCGGAAATGATGGAGTATATAAATGGGTGCAGGCTAAGGTGGCAGGGAAAGATCGGGTTGTTCTTTCATGTCCCGATGTGATAGACCCGGTGTCGGTGCGGTATGCATGGGGCGATAATCCCGATGATGCCAATTTATATAATTCGGTAGGACTTCCGGCTACACCTTTTGAAATCAAGATAGAATAATATTTCCGTTAGAAAACATGAAGGGCAATAGACATCTATCTATTGCCCTTGTTAATAGTCCTGTAATTATGTCTTAAATTTCGTCCGGCCAGGGACAAGGTTTCCCTGTTTTTTTAAAAGAGGGGCGTTGTCCGTTCGTTTGTCGTAAGAATTTACCGAGCTCTTTGGATAACTTGTTTATTATTTGAGGATATAAAGCTGCCACGTTGTTATTCTCCTCTATATCGTTCGGTATGTCGTATAGTTCTTTTTCTCCGGTTTCGTAGAAGTAAATCATTTTCCAATTGTCTTTTCGAATGGTACAGGACGGTCCTATTCCCGGTCCTTTTTCTCCCCATATATTCGGACAATTCCAATAAAGGCTGCGTCCCTGCGAAGGATTTTTGGTCTGTTTTAGCAGAGGAACAAAACTAATACCATCGATTTCTTGTGGGACATCGTAATCGTCGATACCGGCCATTTCGAGAATGGAAGGATAGAAATCTTCTATAATCAAATAGTCGTTGCACCGTGTGCCGGGTTGTACCGTGCCGGGCCAACGGACGATCATAGGTTCGCGTATTCCTCCTTCGTATGCAGAGCCCTTTCCACATTTTAACGGGAAATTTTGGGTATACAGAGGTTCGTCCCTCCAACCGCTTCCTGTCGCATATCCTCCATTGTCACTCATGAATATAACGATGGTATTGTCGGCTTCCCCATTCTTTTCCAGCCAATCCATAATATCTCCTAGACTTTTGTCCATTCCTTCGATGAGCGAAGCATAAGCCGCTTCTTTGTCCGACAATCCTTTCTTTTTGTATTTGTCGTAGAAACGGACATCTTTGTCTATGGGAACATGAATGGCATAATGCGACATGTAGAGGTAAAACGGCTGATTGTATTTTTTAGCTTTATCGAGGGCTTTTAAGGCTTCTTGGGTGAGGGCTTCTGTCATAAATGTGCCTGTTCCCCAATATTTTTCCAATCCTGGGACAGAGAACAGCGATGTAGAATTGCCTGCTTCGTCGTATCCATAATTGCGCTCGCTCAGGTAAGTTGCCGGGCCACCGGCCGCATGTCCTGCAATGTTGGTCTCGAACCCGAAATGGTAGGGACTCTCTCCGGGAGTATCTATTGCACCCCAATGGGCTTTCCCGCAGTGGATCGTGTGGTAACCGTTGTCTTTTAACAATTGCACGAAAGAAGTAGCGATAAAGGTATTGTTTGTTCCATGAACTTGTGCTATGCCGTTGTAGTTCCAATCGGGAACTTCCAGAGTATTGCTGACGGCATCGGTTTTCGTGTTTTTCCGTAGAGTCCAATTCGTGACTCGATGGCGCGAGGCATTACACCCGGTCATCAAGCTGCATCGGGTGGGAGAACTTATACTGGAAGCATAGGCCTGAGTGAACATCATACCCTGCTGAGCCAATTTTTCCATATTAGGCGTTTCATAACGCTCGTTATACATGGTTCTTTGGGTCCAAAAGGGGAGAGACGTATCTTGCCACCCCATATCGTCTACCAAAAATAAAATGATATTCGGACGATTATCGGGTACATGGCTTGTACCGTATGTATGCATTACCGAGGCTATGGGTATTAAACTTAGTGTCAATAATGATTTATTCATGGTTATTCATTTTGTAAATACAAAGATAGATAAAAAAGGGATTATTAAAAATGGCAGTTGTCATTCGGTTGAATCATATTGATAAATTGAATATATAAAGTTGGGTATATTTTTCTGGTTTTATCGTCTTAACTCATAAAAACTGTTATAGCTTAAATTGATATCCATGAAAAAAAATGTTTTGTTTTTCTTTTTCGTGATTTTATTTCCCTTAGTCGCTTATAGTTCAAGTAACGATGCTGTTGCTAATCCGGCAGCCGTAGTCGAGGAAGGTGATGTGCGATTTACCGTTTTGACACCGCGTGTTATCCGTATGGAGTGGGATTCTTTGCATAGGTTCACCGATGAGCGTTCGTTTATTGTGATTAATCGGAATTTGCCGGTCCCTGAGTTTAAGAAAATTATAAGGGGAGGTAAATTGACGATTCGAACGGACGAATTGGAACTGACATATAAATTGAATACAGGGAAATTTTCAAAAGAAAATTTAGAGATAAAATATCTGAACAAAAAAAGACCCTTTACGTGGAATCCGAGTGTTACTCAAAAGCAGAATTTGAAAGGGACTGCCCGCACATTGGATCGTATGGACGGTACGACCTTTATTAAGAGGAACGAACCGAGGCACGAGTTACAGTTGGAGGACGGTATTTTGTCTCGTGACGGTTGGACTCTTATCGACGATTCGTCCGGTTTGTTGTTCGATAATAGCGATTTTTCGTGGGTAAAAGAGCGGGAGAACAGAACGGTACAAGATTGGTATTTTATGGCTTATGGTTCGGATTATAAAGCTGCCCTCAAAGATTTTACTCTTTTTGCCGGAAAAGTACCACTGCCTCCTCGTTTCGTATTCGGGTATTGGTGGTCGCGTTATTGGGCATATTCCGACAATGAGATGAGAGATATGGTTTCGCAATTCGAGAAATTCAATATTCCGTTAGATGTGTTGGTTGTCGATATGGATTGGCATGAGACCGATAGTTTATTCGCCAAACCGGACAAATGGGGACAACGTAAACATTGGACCGGTTATACATGGGAGAAGCGTTTGTTTCCCGATCCCGATCAATTTTTTGACTGGGCCAAGTCGAAGCATCTGAAAACGACCTTGAATTTGCATCCGGCATCGGGTATCGCTCCCTTTGAAAGCCAATACAAAGATTTTGCGAAACGTATGAATTTCGATATATCTACTCATGAAAATATTCCGTGGCAAGGCTCTAATAAGAAGTTTATGAGTACGTTGTTCGATGTCGTGTTGCATCCTATTGAACAGCAAGGTGTGGATTTTTGGTGGCTCGATTGGCAGCAATGGGTTTTCGATAAGGATATAGAGAAACTGAATAACACTTGGTGGCTCAATTATACTTTCTTTGAAGATATGGAACGCAATACCGATAAGCGTCCATTGATTTATCACCGTTGGGGAGGCTTGGGAAATCATCGTTATCAAATAGGTTTTTCGGGAGATGCTTATATTACGTGGAATACGCTCGAATATCAGCCCTATTTTACCAATACGGCTTCGAATGTTCTTTATGGATATTGGAGTCACGATATAGGAGGGCATAAGTTCATCGAAGACGATAATATTTATCAATTTGATCCTGAGATGTATGTCCGTTGGGTACAATATGGCGCTTTGAGCCCGATTTTGAGAACGCACTCAAATAAGGATCCATCGTTGGTAAAAGAGATATGGAGATACCGCGACGAATATTTCGACGCATTGTATAACGCTGTAAGATTGCGTTATCAATTAGTCCCTTATATCTATACGATGGCAAGGGAGACTTATGAAACAGGAGTTTCGCTGTGCCGCCCGATGTATTATGATTATCCCGAAGACGAGCGGGCATATACTTATTCTCGCCAGTACATGTTCGGGGATAATATTTTGGTAGCTCCAATCGGGGCTCCGATGGAGAATGGGGTATCTGATGTGAAGGTTTGGCTTCCGGCCGGTAACGACTGGTATGAATGGCATACGGGTACGTTATTGAACGGCGGACAGGAACTTATCCGACAATTTTCTATCGAAGAATATCCTATTTATGTTAAAGCCGGTGCTGTAATTCCCATGTATGGAAAAGAGGTGAATAGTTTGGACGATAATCCGAAGAAACAAATTATCGGTATTTTCCCGGGTGCGGCGGGTGAGTTTTCTATTTATGAAGATGCAGGTAATGATCAGAGATATGCTGCGGAGTATGCTACAACACGGGTAACGTCGCAATTGGAAAATCGTATTCAACGGATTAAGATTGCTCCGAGAGAGGGTCATTATCGAGGAATGAACCATTCGAAAGATTATCTCGTCCGGTTGTATGGAGCCGAAATGCCTCGATCGGTTAGCTTAAATGGCATGAAGGTAAATTATACGGTGTTGCCCAATTCCAGTGAATGGTCATATTGCGGTAAAGAGTTCATGGTTTCGATTCCTATATCGAATGCCGATTGTAATAAGTCGTACGAAATTGTGGTTGAGTTTGATAAAGCGAATGTTGTTGATGTAAACGATGGAATGATTAAACAATTGAAAACTTTGCATCGAGCTATCGCCAATCGAAAATTTAAATATGCCGGTAATTATGTCGTGCCCGAAGTTACCGGTTTCTGTTCCGAAACGAATTTGAAGGTTTCGTATGACCCTGACAATTTCTGTCATTATATAAATTATTTCAAGACCCATTTTCAAGAAGCTATGGAAATCACGTTAAAAGATGATTTGGTAAGTCCTTTTGCCAAATGAGTAATACTTTAATAGGGAGAAGTGGGTATAAAATTGCGAATATATCGTCTTTACAACATAATTATTAATCTTAAATTTTAGTGACATGAAAAGGCTTTTTTTACTTGCGGGTGTATTGATGTTGATCGGAGGTTCACCAAGTTCTACAGCAGGAGGTATGAAAACAACAACATTTGCTCTGTTACTTTTAAATGTACTGGCGACCTTTCAAAGTTGTGATGATGTGACAGCATTTGGAAGAAGAATCGATGCTAGTGTGATAAAAAATGCAACAACGATCGCAATGATGTATTTTATCTTGTTTTTTGCAGGCGGAATGACGATCAGTGTGTATGAGGGACTGCCGCTTTCAAGCTGTCTGTTTGAAGCAGCATCTGCAGTTGGAACCGTAGGTTTGACATTAGGAATCACACCAAAACTTCATATTCTGTCACAGATCATTTTGATCATACTGATGTATTTGGGACGTGTTGGCGGTTTGACGCTGATCTATGCAGTATTTTCAGATAAAAATAAACGAAAAGCAAAACTACCACTTGATAAGATCATAGTGGGATAAAAGAAAGAGGGAATTGATGATGAAGAATATTTTATTGATCGGACTTGGACGTTTTGGGAAACATATAGCGATACAATCAAGACAGCTTGGACATGAGATCATGGCAGTTGATCTGGATGAGGAAAGAGTGAATGAAGCACTTCCATATGTTACAAATGCACAGATCGGGGACAGTACGAATGAGGAATTTTTAAAATCTCTGGGGATTGCAAATTATGATATCTGTTTTGTTACGATCGGTGGGAATTTCCAAAATTCGTTGGAAACCACCTGTCTGTTAAAAGAACTTGGAGGCAAAATGGTTATTTCCAGAGCTGAACGAGATGCACAGGAAAAATTCCTCTTACGAAATGGAGCCGATAAGGTAGTCTATCCAGAAAAAATGGTGGCAAAATGGGCAACGATCCGTTATACCGATGATCATATTCTTGATTATATGGAAGTCGATGCCTCACATGCGATCTTTGAGGTAGAGGTTCCGAAGGAATGGATCGGAAAGACAGTGGGAAAACTTGATATTAGAAAAAAATATGATATTAACATTATGGCAGTAAAAGATGATGGAAAAGTAAGTATGGCGATATCTGCGGATACCTGTTTTAAGGAAGATGTTACATTATTGGTATTAGGAGAATATAAAGCGATCAAAAAGTGTTTTTGTATCTGATGTCATGAAAAAGAGGTGAGAGCTTATGTCAGATTTCATTTTAGCATTGGCGGTAATACTGATGTTTGCATTTGTGTTATTCTTTTTGAAAAAAGTAAATTATTTTCTTGGAGAAAATCGGAAAGTAATTGACAGGGAGCAAGATGATGACGATGATTGATGTGTTTATGGATTATTATTGACGATCATGATATAATGCATCCGATAAGGAAAGGGGGCCAAGATGAGCACAGGAGAATTTGTAGAGCTGAACAAAGAAAACGAACACATTCTTGTTTGCCTTTCTTCTTCACCATCGAATGAAAAGATCATACGTACAGCAGCAAAAATGGCAAGAGATATGCGGGCACGTTTTACGGCATTGTATGTACAGACAGGAAAAAGAGAAAGAGAACTAATGATGAAAGCTGTCCAGCAGCAATGAAATATTAGCCATAAACAAACGCACTGAAATTGCCAACAGGATAATGCCAAAAAATTTACGGATAATATAGATGCCGCCTTTACCCAAAAAACGTTCTACCCGCCCGGTCATGCTGACAACAAAATATACCCATATCATATTCAGCACTAACGCTATAATGATATTGACGCTGGCATATTCGGCACGCAAAGAAAGCAAAGTAGTAAAAGCCCCTGCTCCAGCCAATAGCGGAAAAACCAACGGAACCAACGTTGCTTCTTTAATCGGCCCCTGGTTTTTAAAGATTTCAATATCAAGAATCATTTCCAGCGACATCAGAAAAATA
>ERZ779992.1679-NODE-1679-length-11106-cov-2.586282_pt1 | contig 11106 bp, 10 predicted proteins | sample MGYA00511934_ERZ779992 | MGnify/ENA primary metagenome ERZ779992 (study PRJEB29588, sample SAMEA2163248) | human gut metagenome | biome: human gut; feature: human-associated habitat; material: faeces | place: Denmark | collected 2008/2010 ...
TATACATTATATATTTATATAGATGGTAATGTTGATAATCCAGGTACTATGGCAGGAAAAAACTTCTTATTTAAGTTATGGGGCTCAGGAGAAGGAGCAATATATAAAGAGAATGTAATAACTACTTCAGATAATCCAACAGGAGGTACTTCAAAGTTCTTTAATACTGAAGTAATGAGAGAAGAAATACAATCACTTACTATTGCTGAAGATAACACAGTACCAGATACACCAGGAGTAGTATCAAAAGATATATCACAAAATAAAGATGGAACAGTAATGTTATGGTATACCCCAAAAGAAGTAACATCAAGTGATGGAAGTACAAAAACAATGTATGATATGTGGATAGGTGGAGAAAATGGAGTATTACAAACAGGTACTAATGCTTCAGGTATGTTTGCTTATCTAACTAATATAGAAAAGTTAGATTTATCAAAACTAGATACAACATATATAACAAATATGTCTAAAATGTTTTATATGAGTTCGGGTTTAAAATCAATAGATTTATCAAACTTTAATACAAGCAATGTTACAAGCATGGCAAGTATGTTTGATGGCTGCTCTAATATACTTAATTTAGATTTATCTAACTTTGATACTAGCAAAGTAACTAATATGAATAGTATGTTTTATGATTGTAGTAATCTTGAAAGTTTAGATTTATCTAATTTTAATACTAGTAATGTGACAAATATGAGTAGTATGTTTAATAGATGCAGTTTGCTTACCAATTTAAACATATCTAATTTTAATACTAGCAAGGTAACATCAATGCGAAGAATGTTTAGTGATGCCTCTTCATTACAAACATTAAATATATCAAACTTCAATTTATCTAATGTTGATAGTATGTCGGAAATGTTTAAGAATTGCACTAATTTAATTAATTTAATTTTACCCAATTCTTCAGCACCAAAATTAATTAGTATGCGGTATACATTTCAAAATTGTACTAATTTAAAAGGAATAATAGATTTATCTAATTTTAAACCAAATAATTATGTTGACTTTGAGTTTGCTTTTTACTATTGTAAAAATATAACTGAAGTAAAATTAAATAACTTTAAATTTTCATCATTTAGATGTGCTTTTTATGGATGTACTTTACTTGAAAAGATAGATTTTACAGGAATTAGCACATCAAATATAACCAATATGCAAAATACTTTTTCTGATTGTAGTTCTTTAAAAAGTTTAGACTTAACAAATTTTGATGTTTCAACATTAGCAACAGATAAAAATAGTATTAGTGGTCTTCATCAAACATTTGCTGGCTGTTCTAGTCTTGAAACGCTTAATATTACAGGTTGGAAAATAACAAACAAGGTAACAAATTTGTATGGTACTTTTGATAAATGTAGTAAATTAAAAAAATTAGATTTGTCAAATTGGGACACAACTGGAGTAACTGATTTAAATTATACGTTTAGAAGAATGACTAATATTGAAGAAATAGATTTAAGAAATGCAGATTTTAGTAATGTAACATCTACTACTTCAGTATTCTATCTAACAAATAATAATGTTAAAATAATAGTAAAAGATGATATACAAAAAAATTGGTTTAATACTAATTTTAGTAATTTAACAAATATAGTAGTTGCAGACTAAGAAAGGTATAACTAATATCTTTCTTTTAGTATATATTTATGGCTTATATATAATAGGTATGTAGATACATTGTTATTAGACTATAGGCTAATAACAACACTAAAAGGCCTAGACTTTTAGTGAATAAAATAATAGAAAAAGTGTATATTTAAGTATAAATATATCTTTTTTTTAATAAATATGATAAAATGTATTAGGAGAGTGATAAAGTGAGAGTAGTTATATCTGCTGGTGGAACTGGAGGACATATATATCCAGCCTTAGCAATTATAAATAAAATAAAAGAAATGGAACCAAATAGTGAGTTCTTATATATAGGTACTACTAATAGAATGGAAAAAGATTTAATACCAAGTATGGGTTATAGATATGAAGGTATTGAAGTAACAGGATTCAAAAGAAAATTAACATTAGATAACTTTAAAACAATAACTAATTTTATTAATGCTATTAAAAGATGTAAAATAATAATAAAAGATTTTGATCCAGATATAGTAATAGGCTGTGGAGGTTATGTTACTGCTCCTGTTATATATGCCGCTAAAAAGTTAGGTAAAAAAACATTCATTCATGAACAAAATAGTGTAGTAGGACTAGCTAATAAATTCTTAGCTAGATATACAGATAAAATAGGAGTATCATTTGAAAGTACTATCAAAGATTTTCCTAAAGGAAAAGCTATATTAACAGGTAATCCATGTAGTGAAAAAGCCCTAAGCATAAAGAAAACTACTAAAGAAAAATTAGATATAGCCAAAGATAAAAAACTAGTATTAATCGTTATGGGATCTCTTGGTAGTAAAACTATTAATGATAAAATATTTAGTTTTATAGATAAATTCAGAAGTAAAAACTATAGTGTAATAATAGTTACAGGTAATAGTTATTATGAAAGAGTAAAAGATAAAAGAGTACCAAGTAATGTCAAAGTATTACCATTTATCTATGAAATGCCTTCAGTTATGAAAATAACCGACTTAATGGTTACTAGAGCAGGAGCCTCTACTATGAGTGAAATAACTGCTTTAGAAGTACCTTCTATCTTTATACCAAGTCCATATGTAACCAATAACCATCAGTATAAAAATGCTATGGATTTAGTAGATAATAATGCTGGTTTAATACTAGAAGAAAAAGATTTAACAGATACATCACTAATAAACTTAATAGATAAAACAATAAATGATGAAAATAAACTAAAAGAAATGAAAAGTAATTTAAAGAAATTAGGTATCAAAGATAGTGGTGAAAGAATATATAATATACTAAAGGATTTGATATTAGATGAACGAAAATTTTATTAAAAACTATGAATATTATAAAGATATATCATTAAAAAAATATAATACTTATAGATTAGATGTTAAATGTGGATATTTAATATATCCAGGTAATACTAAAGAATTAATAGATTTATTAAAGTATTTAAAAGAAAATAATATAAATTATTTCATATTAGGAGGAGGATCTAATATAATACTAGCAAAACCATACTTTGATGTTGTAATAAAATTAGATAAACTAAATAATATCAAAATAAAAGAAAATATAGTAACTGCTGAAGCAGGAGTAAGTTTAATATATCTAGCTAATTTATGTATGAATAATAATTTAAATGGTCTAGCTTTTGCAGGAGGAATACCTGGAATGGTCGGAGCAAGTACTGCGATGAATGCTGGCGCCTATAAAGAAGATATGGCTAGTATAGTAAAAGAAGTAAAGGTAGTAACTCCAGAACTAGAAGTAATTACACTAACAAATAAAGATTTAAATTATTCATATCGTAATTCTTTTCTAAAAGAACATAAAGACTATATATGTACTGAAGTAACATTAGAAATGAGTTATTTAGATAAAGACAAAATAAAAGAAACAATGACTAGTAGAAAAAAGAGAAGAATAGATACGCAGCCTCTAGACAAACCATCTGCTGGTAGTGTCTTTAGAAATCCTGAAGGATTATCCGCAGGTAAATTAATCGAAGATGCTGGTCTAAAAGGATATAAAATAGGTGGTGCTGAGATAAGTACCAAGCATGCCAATTTCATAGTAAATACTGGCGATGCTACCTATGAAGATATCTTAGAATTAATAGATTATACAAAGAAAAAAATAAAAGAAATATATAATATAGATTTAATATTAGAACAAGAAATAATAAGGTGATAAAAATGGGCAAAAAGGCTAAGGTAAAAGTTAAAGTAAAAAAAAGAAAATTAAAACTAAAAAGAATATTTTTCTGTCTAATATTCTTATTCCTTCTAGGAGGAATCTTTTACCTAATAACAAAAATACCCATAACAAATATCTATATAATAGGTAATAACATAGTACCAGATAAAGAAATAATAAGTACTGCTGGTATAGATAACTATCCATCATTTATAGACACATCAAAGAAAGATATAATAACAAGATTAAAAAGAAACAACTATATCAAAGAAGTAAAAGTAGAAAAGAAATTATTAAGTAAAATATATATCTATATTACAGAATATAAAGTAATATCTCTATATAATGATAAACTACTCTTAGATAATAATACCGAGATAGAAAATACTTATAATATTTATAATATACCAATATTAATATCTGATATTTCTAGTATTAAAGAAAAATATACCAAGAGTATTAGTAAGATAGATGATGATATACTATTAAAAATATCACAAATAGAATATACTCCTAATGATGTAGATAGTGAAAGATTTACTCTATATATGAATGATGGTAACCAAGTATATATAACACTAGGTAAAGTAACCAAGATAAATAAATACAATAGTATATATTCAAGATTAGAAGGAAAAAAAGGAATAATATACTTAGATTCAGGAGATTATATAGAAGTAAAAGAGGAATAATAATGCTATTCCTCTTTATTAATTATATAGTAATATAAGCTGTTATTATCTATCTTTTTACTTAGTTTATTAGCTTCATATATATTTTTAAAAGTCCAAAAGAATATTTCTTTATTTTTAATTCTCTTTAATTTCTTATTAGATACTGTTTTATAATTAAGAATAGTTAAAGGATACTTATTATATCTATAAAAGAAAGATATAATTCCCTTTTTATACTTAGTTTTTTTATTTAGGTATTTAATAATCTTTTTATTAAAAGACATTAAATAAATATTTTTATCAGTATTTTTTAATATATCTAAAAGAATATCTCCAAGTAATTTATAGTTATTGTTAACTTTAATATCGATAAGTAATATCTTATCAGTATCTATATCTAATATTTTATCTAAAGTAGTTAAATATTTATGTTTAATAATATCCGTATAATTCATATTCTCTATATAATTAATACCTAGTACTGAATCATGAGATAGTACTATTTTTTTATCTTTAGTTAGTCTAATATCAAATTCTACACCTATACTTTCTTTATCAAATAAAGCCCTTTTAATAGCCATATAACTATTATCACTATTCTTTTTAGAAGTAATCCCTCTATGAATTATATATTTCATAATAAATTATATGAAAATGATACTTAGTATATTGAAAAAATAATTATTTTATGATAAGATTAACTTATGATAGATAGGAGAGGTAAGTAATGAAAAAAAATAATATATTTAAAATGTTTGTATTTACTATAATGTTATTTTTGATTGGAGTATTTAATGTTAAGGCAGACTTTACAATTGATTTTAGTAATAGTGATAATAGAGAAATTGCAAGTAATGAATTATTTACTAGTAAATACAAAACACATTATAGAGTAACCACAAATGGGGATGTTGTCTACTGCTACCAACCTTATGTTGATTATGCCTATGAGGGTGGAACGGATGTAAAATTTGTATTTACAAGCTGTAGTAATGTTTCAACAAATGCAGCACAACTTGCTTATGTTTATGCTAATGGTTATGGTGGAACTAATGATTATTCTACTGGTGGTACTAAATTTGATGATTATTATGCTACACAACTTGCTGTATGGTATTTTGGTGATAGAACTTTATATCCACCACATACTGTAGACTTTTTAAGTAACTTTAATGTAAGCAATGGTAGGTTAACTGGTAATTACAATGGTTCAAGTAATAAAACTAGTGAGATGGCCGCTAAATTAATAAATGATGCTAATGATTCAGTAAATGCTAGGCCAAGTATTTCACTTGATACTAGTAGTAAAAAACTAAATATTAATAGTGATAGAAGTTATTATGTATCTGGAGCAATAAAAATAAATGGCTCTTGGGTAAGAAATGCTGTTAGTGTAAGTATAAGCGGTGTTACTGGAGCATTTGTAACTAGCAATGTTAATGCCACTAGTGGAAGTACAGACTTTAAAGTTGGAGACACTATTTATGTTAAGGTGCCTGCAGGAAATATAACTAAAAGTTCCTCTATAACATTAAGTGCTACAGGTACTTCAAGTAAAGGTAGTGGTACAGTACAAGAATGTACAAACAGTGCTATGCCAGCAGCTCAAAAGATGACTAGTATTGTAAAAGGAACACCAAGTGAAGTTAAAGAAAGTTTACCATTAACTGCTGAACCTTCTAAAGTGGAAGTAAAAATATCAAAACAAGATATAACAGGCAGTAAAGAAGTAAAAGGTGCTACTCTCGTAATTAAAAAAGGTAATACTGAAGTAACCAAATGGGTATCAGAAGGAACAATTAAAAAGATATCTCTTGATGCAGGCACATATACCCTTGAAGAAACAATAGCTCCAGCCGGATATAAACTTAGTAGTAGCAAGGTAACTTTTACAGTTAACTCAAATGGTACAGTTACTGTAGATGGCAAAGTAGTAGATAAAGTTATAATGAAAAATGAACCATTCTATATAACTATATCAAAGCTAGGATTAACTAAAGACAAAGAACTAGTTGGTGCTAAATTAAAAATAACCGATAAAGATGGAAAACTTACTATAGATTTAGACGGCAAATCATTAGAATGGATAACTACCGAAAGCGCAGAAAAATTTCATTTAGCAGAAGGTACTTACTATTTAACTGAAATAGAAGCTCCAGCTGGTTATATAAAAAGTGATAAAACTATAGAGTTTATCGTAGAAAAAGATGGTACTATAAAAGTTAACAAAACAGAAGTAACTAAGGTAACAATGGAAAATGAACCATTATATATATATATTTCTAAAAAAAGTATTAATGGAAAAACAGAGTTACCTGGAGCAAAGTTAAAAATAACTGATAAAGATGGAAAATTAGAAAAAGACTTAGACGGTAAAAGTTTGATATGGACTTCATCTACTAAGGAAGAAAGATTCCGTTTAGCTCCTGGTAGTTATATATTAACAGAATTAGAAGCTCCTAAAGGATACGAACTTAGTGATGCAGTTATAGAATTTACAGTTACGGAAGATGGAAGAATACTATTTGATAAAAAAGAAGCTGAAAATAATATGATAGTATTTAAAAATACCCCTGAACCAGAACAAGTAGTAACTGGAAGTTCATTAATATACATATTATTTTTAGGTATAATAACTGCAGGAGTTGTAACATTCCTTGTATTAAAAAGAAACGATTAAAGTAGAAGAATTTCTACTTTTTTTCATAAAAGTAGTTGCTATTTAATATATTATATGGTAAAATTAATAGCGATGTGGGATAATCCGCTTATTATGGATAATGATTATCTGAAAAAGAAAGGAAGTGTATATACGATGAATATCATTGACAAGATTACTCAAAGTCAAATGAAAAAAGATTTACCAGAATTCAGAGTAGGAGATTCAGTTACTGTTGGATGTATTATTACTGAAACTAAAGGTGGTAAGTCAAAAGAAAGAGTACAGGACTTTAAAGGAACTGTAATTGCAAGAAAAGGTAAGGGAGTATCTGAAACTTTTACTGTAAGAGGAGAATATTCTGGAATTGGTGTTGAAAAAACATTCCACGTTCATTCTAATAAAGTTGCTTATATTAAGGTTACTAAACCAGGTAAAGTAAGAAGAGCTAAATTATATTTCTTAAGAGATAGACAGAAAAAATATAATATTAAAGAGAGAAGATAATAGCTTTGCTACTATCTTTTTATTATTGAGGTGAAAGATGAAAAAAATTATTAAAGAATTATATCCTTATGTTATTATTGTAGTAGTTGTAATACTAGTTAGAACTTTTATAATAACTCCAGTAATAGTATCCGGTAGTTCAATGAAGCCTAATTTTAATGATGGAGAGTTATTACTAGTAAGAAAAATAAAATATAACGAGAAAACTATTAAGAGATTTGATGTAGTAGTAATAAAGAAGGATAAAGAAGAAATAATTAAGAGAGTAATAGGATTACCTGGAGAACATATTTCATACAAGAATAATAAATTATATGTAAATGATAAGTTAGTTCAAGAAAACTATACACATTTAAATACTAAAGATTTTAACTTAGAAGAAATATGTACTTGTAGCAGTATACCAGAAGGTAAATATCTTGTTTTGGGAGATAATCGTCCTATATCTAAAGATAGTAGATCAATAGGCTTAATTGATGAAAAAGATATAGTAGGAAAATCAGTATTTAGATTATGGCCTATAACAAAAATAGGCACTGTATAATTTACTATTAAAGAATAACATATTATAGTCAATAGTAAAATTATGTTTTAACTTCTTTCATAAAATAAAATGAAAGGAGAATCAAAATGAGTAACAATTGCTCTGATAATATAAGAAATATTCTTGAAGCAGGTAAAAAATGTAATTGTACTCCTGTTATTGTAGGTCCGATGGGGCCGACAGGACCTCAAGGACCCGCCACTATTACAGTGGGAACTACTACTACTGGTGATCCAGGAACTAACGCTAGTGTAGTTAATGTTGGTACTAATCAAAATGCTGTTTTAAACTTTACTATACCAAGAGGAAACACAGGAATTACAGGCCCAATCGGTCCACAAGGATTAACCGGACCTCAAGGTCCCGCAGGTCCAACGGGAGCAATAGGCCCAGCAGGTCCGATGGGACCAACTGGTCCAAGTGGCGCTGCCGGTATTACGCAGACTAATACTTATGGAAGAAAGTATGATACCACTGAAAATACTATAACTTTAGAGGCAAATATTTCTCAAGATGTACCACTTGGAAGTAATGGTCCATCTAATGGTATAACACTTGGTACACAAAATAAACTAACAATTCCTGCTGATGGAGTATATAAAGTTGATTACTATTTCTCAGGTAGTTCTAATGTTAATGCAGATATAACATTAAATGTAAAACAAAACGCTACACCTATTGGAAGTACCACTATTAGTAAGAATGTTACAGCAAATGTAGATTCTGATTTTGTTGGAAGCACAATTAATGCTTTTAGTGCTGATGATCAAATTGGTTTATCATTAGAATCTACTACAGCAGTTACTATATCGCCGGCTTCTGATACAAGTGCATATTTAAATATAGTTAAAATATCATAATGTCAAAACATCTCTATTTTTGAGATGTTTTTTAATAGACAAATAAAAATATATATGCTAAAATAATATTAAAGGTGATAGAGATGATTCATATGATGAAATTAAATGATGAACCATTTACTTTAATAAAGGCAGGTACTAAAGTAATAGAGTTAAGACTAAATGATGAAAAAAGAAGAAAAATTGGCGAGGCTACTATTACTAAAGTTTACTAATGAGTAAGGAAAAAAATAAATGACAAAAAATAAAATTATAACACTAGTATTTGTTGTACTTGCTATAGTATCACTTGCATTAATATATATATTTAGAATAAGAAAAAATAATAAAAGTATTCCAGTTACCGAAGGTGTAGCTGTAGTACCAACATTTGATGATGAAATATCATCTGATAGTAGTTATTGTGCTACATTCCAACTTGTTTGGAATGATATGAAGAATGAAATAATAAAAAAAGATATTGTATTTAACCCTGAAGAGATAATGGCTACTAATTTAAATAAAGAATCTTTTACTGAAGATATGATATCTGATAGTTATTACTTTAAAGCATTTGGGCCTAAGACAATAAAGTTAAAAGAAGAAATAGTAAATGGCATTAAAGAAAAATTTAATCAGACTAGCGACATTTTAGATGATTTTGATTGGGGGGGAAGATGCCTTAGATGATCCTGATTTAAGAAGATATTTCTTTTATACAATGTTATACCGAGAATTTGAATATAAACAGAGATTTACAGTTTTAGAAAATAGTAACTTTGGTAATTATGAAGATGTAAAATACTTTGGTGTAGCTTCTAATAGTTCTAGTGAAGTAAGAAATCAGATAATAGTGTTATTCTATAATTCTAAAGATGATTTTGCAATTAAATTAACTACTAAAAGTAATGATGAAGTAATATTCTATAAGAATCCAAAAGGTAAAACATTTAATGAAATATATAGTAATATGACTAATGATGCTAATAAATATACTGGAAGCAAAAACTTTAGTAACAATGATACTTTCAAGGTTCCAATGATTAACTTTAATGTTAAAAGAGAATATAATGAACTACAAAATAAACCTTTTTATGATGATGAAAATAGAGAATATGTAATTGAAAAGGCAGTTCAAACAATAAACTTCAAACTAGATGAAAAAGGTGGTAGGGTAAAAAGTGAAGCCGCTATTGACACAAATGTTACTAGTGCTCCTGTAAAAGAATCAAGAAACTTTAATGTAGATGATACCTTTGCCATATTCTTAAAAGAAAGTTCAAGAGACATGCCATATTTTGCCGCTAGAATAGATAATATTAAAAAATATCAATAGTATAAAAGCATAATATTTGTTATGCTTTTTTCTTTGGTAATAATCTTACCAAGAAGTTGACATTATGTTACCATGTATATTATAATTAAATTGTAATTTCTGCAGGATTATTTAGTCATATCTAATAACTTGAAATATTGAAAAATAGTAAGATATTTATAAAAAGATTTAACGAAATAATGAACTCTATATTAGGTAATAAAAAACTGATAAAAAAAGAGTAATAGGGGGTAATAATGTAGAAAATAGAAACTAAAAATATTAATAGTATCCTTGAAGGTATAAAACACATTGATGATTATGGCAATGAATTTTAGTTAGCAAGAGAACTAATAATGGCATTAGAATATAAAAGTAGGTTTAAAATCAGCAAGAAATATTATGGATGTCAAATTATCTAGATATGCTTGTTATTTAATAGACACTATATATAAAGATGAAATATTATGGCTTTCACAAAAGGAATGTTGTAATGAATTGGATAAAAAATCAGTTACCGAGAAATGCTCGTTAACTGCTGATGATGGAAAAAACTATAACACAACTATTTATAGTTTAGATGCCATAATTGCAGTAGGATACAGAGTAAATTCGAAAAAAGCAACAGAATTTAGAATATGGGCTACAAAAATATTAAAAGAATATATGACAAAGGGTTTTGCTTTAAATGATGAACGCTTTATAAATGGAAATAAATATGATACAAAATATTTTAATGAATTATTAGAACGTATTAAAACAATTAGAGTAAGTGAAAG
>ERZ779992.1683-NODE-1683-length-11073-cov-2.479397_pt1 | contig 11073 bp, 10 predicted proteins | sample MGYA00511934_ERZ779992 | MGnify/ENA primary metagenome ERZ779992 (study PRJEB29588, sample SAMEA2163248) | human gut metagenome | biome: human gut; feature: human-associated habitat; material: faeces | place: Denmark | collected 2008/2010 ...
AATTAGTGAAGCCAATGGAATGATTGATAAATTATTGCTGGACTTGATTGATAAGGATTTAAAGATAATACATGTTGATAATGAAGAAATGAAAAAAATTGTTGAACATAAAGTTAGATTGCTAAACAAGGAAGATATACAAATTGTTTGCGATATAGACAGTGTTATGATTAAATATAATATTCAACATCAATTGGATGTGGCTGAAAATAGAAAAGTATGGCTTAAAAGTGGAGGTTTTATAACTATTGATAAAACTATTACTACACCTGCAAGAGTTGTCATCATAGCTTGGTCTTCTCTGCCTGCTCGTACTAGAACTTGATGCAACACTGCAACTAAAATACCTATTGCTGCAATTTTAAATAATAAATCTATTTCCATTTTTCCCTCCAATTTTTTAAATTAAAATAATTACAATTCCTAAACCTACTATCATTCCTAGTTTTCTATACATTCCTTCGTTTTTTTCCTTTTCTTTTTCTGCTTTTTTTATTTGTTCATCTAGGAATGATGTTGTAACTTCAATTTGACTTAGTTGCCCATCTATATCGGTTTCTCCAAGAAGTTTACTTAGGTTTTTAAGTGCACCTTTATCCTCTAAACTTATGTTTAATATATCTGTATCTACAGCTTTATTCCACGCATCTCCTGCTGGAAAGAATTTCATGTTATAGCTTGCTATTTTAAAGATGCTTCCAACACTTGGATTAATGCTTCCTGATATTTGGCTAAATATATCTGGTATTGGTTCATATGTAAATTTTATCTTTGTTTTGAACATGTTTAAAGCATTTTTAAACTCTTGAAGTTCCTCTACTCTATATACATATTTTTGAGATTTTAGTAACCCTATAATTGAACACACCAAAAATATAGAGCTATAAATTAATATCTTTACTCCTAGCATTAAGTTTCCTCCTAAAAGATTTATGCAACTTTTATCTTTCTATTTCTATCTAAAAACAAATACTTTTCAATTACTCTTTCCTCTACTAGTTCTTTTAATACTGGATTTTTTACTAGTTCTTCTTTTCCTTCTCCATGCGCCGTAAAAATGCCTTTTACACCGAGAACATACCGCTTCTTTTATTGCTTTTATATCTTCATATGTTCCTATTTCATCCGCAACAACTACCTGTGGTGCCATTGATCTTATTAGCATTTTTATTCCTGTTGGCTTTGGTGTGTTTTCTAATATATCTGTTCTTAGCCCCACACTATTTTGTGGTATCCCTTTGTATAGCCCAGAGATTTCACCTCTTTCATCTACCAAGCCAACATTTATTCCGTTTAAACCCAATTTCATCTATACCTGTACTTATGTTTCTTACAATATCCCTTAGAAGTGTAGTCTTTCCGAACTCCGGGTGGGGATATGATTAGTGTGTTATATATTGTGTTTTCTCTTGTATTTAATATGTATTGCAAAGCAATGTTGCTACACCCTATTATCTCTCTTGCTACTCTAAAGTTTATGCTTGAAATGTACCTAATATTTGTAACTTTGCCATTTTCTATAACGCAGTCTCCGGCAATTCCTACTCTATGCCCTCCCTTTACTGTTATGTAGCCATTTTTTATTTCGTTTTGATATGAGTATATTGAGTTATTACACATAATTTGCAATGTTTCTAGTATTTCCTGGTAAGTTATTTTTTCTTTTAATACTTCTTGTAAATTATTCAATTTTACTGTGATATAGCCGTTGCTCCTTATTCGTATCTCTTCTAACTCATTTAGTGGCTTGTCTATTAATTCTTTTTTTAGTATTTGGGAAATGTTTGTTGAAAAAAAATTAAATATCTCCAACATATAACTCCTTAATTTCTTTACTCTTAGAATTATATGCTAGAGATATTATTTTTAGAACTAAAAATGTTCAAACTTCTAATGTAATATCATCATTATCTTTTATTTCATACATATTTCTAAAGTTTATATCTGAAATAATTTCTATTGTTTGTAAATCATAATCTCCTGTACCATTTTGGTTTTTCTCCGCTCTTACTATATATGCCGTGTTTCCAAAAATTTTGCATTGTTTTACTAAAACATTTTGAGTGCCTCCATATTCTTTGGGCAAGATTATGAAGTCTGGTTGAATTTTATAGTTAAAACTTAACTTTATGTTTAATGTGCCATGGAACACACTCATACCTGTTTTTTCTTTAAATATATTTTCAATTTTACTTACCCACATTTTTGCTATTCCTATTCCACTTGTGGCTTTTCCTTGTAAAATCATAGCTTCCTCCTATATTTGCACATAATAAAGTACAAGGGTTTTTGCCTTGTACTTTATTTATAAATTATCTTTCTTCGTTTTCTTGCTCTTTAGCTTCTACTGGAGCTGGTTCGCTTTTTTGTGGTTCTGGGTTTGCTTTAACTTTTATTTCATCTCTTAAAGATGATGTTTCTGTGTTTTCTGGTTCTGTATTTTCTTTTTCAGAACCATCTGAAAGAAGTAGGTTTTTATCTCTATTTTCGATAAATCTATCCCATTTAGTTTTTAATCCAAATAGTGCTTTATCAAACCATCCAACATTTACTTCCACTTTATCTTCAAATCCCATCTTTTCGAATAATTCTTGGGTTTTTAATGCATCTTGGTAATTGTCATAACGTTCTGAAAATTTTACATGATTTCTTTTCTTTAAATCGTATACAACTATTGGAAGCTGTTTTCTTATTTCTTCAACTTCTTTGTCTGAGAAACGTTTTAACTCTCCATTTGAAGATACCATATCTAAATATGCTTTTAATTGTTTTGGATTTGCATTTTTATCATGTGTTAATTTATATAGTAATCTTCTGTCCATTTTTGGATGTTCATACATTGCTTCTATTACTTCGTCTTTTTCTTCTGGTGTAGCTTCTTCTGTCTCGAATATTGCTTTTACAAAATCTACATCTTCAAATATTTCTTTTTTAAATTCTTCTAATGAACAGTTTCTGCTAAACTCTTCAGCATTATTTTCAAGCACAATTTCTTCAATTCCATTTGCTCCTGTTTTTCCTGATGCTAGTTTCTCTGTCTCTGGTTTATCTTGCTCTGGTTTATCTTGCTCTGGTTTGTTTTGATCTGGTTTGTCTTGTTCTGGTTTGTCTTGTTCTGGTTTGTCTTGTTCTGGTTTATCTTGTTCCGGTTTATCTTGCTCTGTTTTTGCAGTTTCTGCCTTTTCTGTTTCTGGTTTTTCAGCTTTGTTTTTTGTTTCATTAAATTCTTCTATTACTTGTTTTGGGTTTATTTCATTTAATTCTTTTTCTACACCTAACTCTAAAGCATATTTTTTGATACTATCCTCATAATTATCTAAAGTTGCTCTTTGTTCAAAATGTTTCTTTTGGAATTCAAACATTTCAGTGTTTACAGCTTCTCTTGCTTTTCTTGCACTGTTTTCAACAAGTTCAAGTTTTTCTGGTGTTAAGTCTCTATCTCTCATACTTTCCAATTTTTCTTCTATTGCTTTTTGCTTTCTAACTGTTTTCATTAGCATATCTTGATATGCTTTTTCTGTTTGTTCTCTTAAAACTATAATGTTCTTTTGAGCATTTATTAATGCATTTTTTGTCATTTCATCAAATTCCGTTTTATATTGTCCCTTTTCTGTGAATTCTGCCTTTTTACTTTCTAATTTCATAGGCTTTGCTTCATTCATCATTGCCTTTTCCATTTTATCTAAGTCCTTTTGTTGCTTTCTTGTCATAGTCATTGATTCATCTATTTTTTCCATTAAATCATCTAGTTCCTCTTGTAATTCTTCATATGATTTTTCCATATAGATACCTCCTAATATTTTCATACTACTTTATTATAACATATAATTTTGAAAATGTAAAATTTTTGCTTAAAATTTTAATATTTTTTTTTACATATTCAGATAATTTTGTCGATTTTTGTTGCATTTATATTTTTTTTGGTTTAAAATAGATATAGTATATTTTTGGAGGTTTTTTAAAATGGAACTTAACCCTATTATTATTGGTATTGCTGGTGGAACAGGTTCTGGAAAGAGCACACTTGCAGATAACATAAGAAAAGAATTTGCAAATAACATTACTATGCTTTCACATGATTATTATTATAAAAGTAATTCACATCTTTCTTTTGACGAAAGAAAAAAACTAAATTACGACCATCCAGATGCTTTTGATACAGACTTACTTATTGAACATTTGAATAAACTAAAAAAAGGAGAAGTTATTTACAGACCTAACTATTCCTTTGTTACTTATCTAAGAGAAGAACAAACTGTTGAAGTAGTTCCTAAAAAAGTTATTTTATTGGATGGTTTTTTAATATTTGAAAATAAAGAATTACGTGATATGATGGATATTAAGATTTTTGTTGATACAGATGCTGATATTCGTTTTATTAGAAGATTGGTTCGTGACGTTAGTGATAGAGGTCGTACACTTGAGTCTGTTATTGAACAATATACTACAACTGTTAAGCCTATGCATGAACAATTTGTTGAACCAAGTAAAAAGTATGCTGACATTATTGTTCCTGAAGGTGGATACAATCATGTAGCTCTTAATATGATTATTGAAAAAATTAGAAGCATTATTTAATTAATGCTTCTTTTTTTGAATTGACTACTCTATTTTCACTCGATTTCATTTAACTGTTCCAAATTGTGTGATTGGCCAGTAACGCAAAATTACTTTTCCTTCTACTTTTTCTAATGGAATACAACCAAAAGTTCTACTATCCATACTTTCATCTCTATTATCTCCCATAACAAATATGCAACCTTCTGGTACAATCAAATCATTATAATATACTGTTTTTGTTGTTACACCATCTTGAAGGTAGTCTTCTACTAATTCTTCTCCATTTACATATACTTTTCCATTTGCTATTTGAATTCTATCGCCTGCTACTCCAATTACTCTTTTTATATAGCTTTTTTTTGTTAGTTCTAGAATGTTGTATGAAAGCTTTTCCAATATTCCTTTTGGTTTGTAGTTGTAAATTGCAATTTTGTTTGATAAATCTACTTCTGCCCCTCTTTTTATTTCGCTTGGTTCTTCAAATGTTACTATATCTCCCCTTTTGTATTCTGATTTTGTTATTCTTTTGGTTCTGCTTAATACAATTCTTTGGTTTTCTTTAAGTGTTGGATACATTGAAAATTGCTTTACAACTGTTGATGTGAATATATAGTATCTTGTAGCCAATGCTATTATTAGTGCTAAGAATATGCAAAAACACCATTCTGCTATTTCTTTAAAAACTTTAATTTCCTTTTCTTCTACTTGTTCTTCCATTTGTTTACCTCGCATTTATTATAACATTATTTTAAGTTTTTTTACAAGTTTTTTGTTAAAATGTTTTTAAAGTTTATTATAAGCTCCTAGAATTTTTACTAAGTATTTATCGCTAATCTCCTCATAAGTTAGATCTTTTTCTGTTCCTAAGTCTTTTCTCTCAAATTCAATAGAATTAGCTTCTTCATTTACATATAAAATTTTGTAATCATCTTGTTTTTCATAATTTTCTTTCTTTTTGTTAAACTCTTCTTTTTGTTCAAATTCCTGATAAACTTTTACTGTTTTTGCTTTATTATCTTCAAACACATACTCAATTATTGTATTGTATTCACTTGTGCTTTTTAATACTAATTTTTCATGCTCTATACTCGTATCATTTTTTATTGTTTGAAATGTCAAGTTAGTAGTATTTTTCTGTTCTTTTAAATTTGCTATGAAAGACTTTATATTCTCACTATATTTTATTGCAAAAAAAACAAGTAACCCTACTATAACTATTATAGCAACTAATATAATAATTGGTTTTATATACTTTCTCTTTTCTGTTTCTTTATTATGTTCTTCCATTTAAAAACTCCTTACTAATAAATTAGGCGGATTAATTATATCCGCCCTTTTATTTTATTTTGTTTTAGTATACTCTACTGTAACCTCATCACTTAATGAGAATTGATTTAAATCTACATAGTATTTTTTATTAGTTTCGTCTTTTATTAATTTGCTGTCTATATCAGTTGCTGGTATTTCTTTGCCATTAACCTTAATTATAATGCTCTTTGTCATATCAATATCGGTTAATTCTATTTTACCTGCTACTGATTGAGTAGGTTTATATTTTCCTACTATGTCTGTTTTTATATCTTGGAATATATCCTTTAAGCTACTTGCTTGAAGTGTTGTTTTGTATTTAGATGGATCTGATGCAACTACTGTTTTTAATACATCTATATCCATATCAAGACCTATTGCATAAACAGTTGCTTTTCCATGTAGCTTAGCTGCTGCATTTTTTATATTTGTCATTGTGTCTCCTTCTGGGTATCCATCACTTACAAATATTACTATGTTTTGATTATCAGGTCTCTCTTGTTTTAATTTATCAATTTCAGTTGATGCAAGAGTAAGTGCATTTGTAACATTTGTCTGACCTTTTAGAGATATCTTATCTATTGAACTCTTTAAGTCAGCTACATCACTTGCCTTAGTTGCTGTTCCTACTATGCTTGCATCACTATTGAACTGAATTACTTCGATTGCTGAACTAGACTTATCTTCTTGAGCTGGTAGCTCTATCATGTCTATGAAGTCTTTAGTTACCTGTTTAGCATTATTTATTTTAGTTGGTTCGTCTTTATAATGATAATGATAATTTTTTCCATTTCTATATACATGGTTCTTGAAACAGATAAGCTTTTCACATACTCCGTCTAGAACAACTGGTTTACTAGACATACTTCCTGATGTATCAATTATAACTATAACATTGCTATTAGTAATTTGTACTGTTTCAGAATTTGCCTTAAGTTGTACTGTTTTTTCTACTTCGTTGTTTACAGTATTTGTTGGTGTTCCATCAAATTCTGCTGTATTTGAAATTGCTGTTCCAATTTTTCCTGTTAGTGTTAATGTGAATTCTATTGTTTCTGAGCTATTTGCTGGTACTTCTAGAACTATTCCATTTGCTTTTAATTTATTTACTGTTTCTACATCTTCAGTTTTTATAGTTCCTTCTGGTATTTGTTCATCTGTAATTGTAACACTTCCATTTTCATATCCAGTATTACTTGCTGTTAATTTATATGTTACTGTAGAACCAGCTTCAATTGTTTTATCTGTTACGTCTTTACCATTTTGCCAGATTGATTTTGTTACTGTTATATTTGGTAATACATAGTATACTTCAATTACATTTTCACTTTCATCTAAACCTATTGTAATTTCACTTGGTTTAAGTTCTAGTAAATGCCATTGAACATTGTTTCCATCTATGCTTCTGTCTTCTACATTATTAACATTTATTGTACTATTGTATGTTGCTGTTTTTGTATATTCTGATTTATATTCATTATTGTAATAGTATTTTACTGTATAATGTAAATCGGTTCTTTTTTCGTATAAAACTCTAATTACATTGTTTGCTGTATCTATTGTAATATATTCTTGAACTTCTCCGTCTTTATATCCTGTTGGTTTTTCAGCATTAATCCAGTTTGTATCGTTTAAGTCTTGAATTATTATTTTTTCTGTTAAAACTGTACCATATGGTTTTGATATTTTGCCTGTTTCTCCTAATTTATTAGCCTCTGATATAGTATCTTTATAGTATTCTACTGTATAATCGAAGTTATCTTTTACATAGTATACTCTAATTACATTATTATCAGCGTTTTCTGTAATTCTTAGGCTAACATTGTTGTTGTTATCTACTGGTGTAACTTTTTCAAGTACATATCCTGTAATTACTTTATCTTCATATGTTGTTATTATGCTATCATATTCTGCTGTATTTGGTACTGTCTTGTTGTTATCTATTACTCCGTCGTAGTAGTATTCTACTCTATAGCTAAAACTATCTTTTACATAATATACTTTAATTACACTTCCTGTTGTTACTTCTGCTGGTATTGTACTTGGGTCTGTATTTGCTAGTTTGTATCCAACATATTTATCAACTCTTGTGTCTACTGGGTCTACTACTACTGTATCTGGTGCATTTACCCATACATCTTTTTCTGTTGTATAACTATCTACGTCTACTTTTACACCATCTTTGTAGTATTCTACTTTGTAGTTTACTTTCTTTGTTTGTGTTGCGTCTTTTACGTATACAACAGTTACTGTTACATCATGTGCTGGCATTTCTCCTTCAACTACTGTTGTTTCTGTTTTATATCCAGTAATTTCTGGGCTTGTTACATTGTAACTAGCAAGATAATTTAGTGTATTTGTATATGTTTTACTTGCTGTTTCTCCGTTTTCATATACATAGTTAATTGTTAGATTATAACTTGTTTTTACATCTTCTTCGTTTTTACCTGGTTTGTCTTCGTTATCTTTGTATTCTACAACTGCTGTGTTTTTAATTTTGCTGTCATTATCTAATGCTTTTGCAATGTCTGAAGCTGTTATTTCGTAATCTTTTTCAAAAACTTTTTTATCTCCAGGTTTTAATGTGATTTTTTCATCTAGTTCTATCATTTCGTCAATTACGTTTAGATCTTCTAGTGTTACTGTTCCAGTATTTTCTACTGTAATTGTGTATGTAATTGTATCTCCAACTTCAGCCTTTTCGTCTTTATTTCCGTCTTTTTTGTTTAGTGTTGAAATTTTATAAATTTCATAATCTTCTTCTTGTTCTTTTTCTATTGAAGTATCTCCATCTTCTATTGGATCTTCACCTGGTAATGTTACTGTTGCTATATTTGCAATACTTGTATTTTCTAAGTTGTCTATATCTTCTTGTGTTACTGTGTATTTTACTTTTAATATAGCTGCCTTTTTTGCTTCTAAGTCTAATTTTGCAATTTCTGTATTTGCCGGAATTACTGGTTGATTTTCAAAAGTAACCTCGTCTGAATCTTGTGATACTCTTGTTCCTAAAACAACTGGTAACATATCTTTAATAATAATATCTTTTGCCACATAGTTACCATTATTTTCAACTCTAATTGTATAAATTATTTCATCTCCAGCTTTAACGCTTGGTAATACGTTTTCTGATTGTATAGCTACTTCGCTATCGCTATTTTTAATTACTTCTGTTGCTGTTTTGCTAATACTTAATTCTGGTTTAAATAGTCCCATGTTATCTGTTGTTATTGATGATAAAGCAATTGTAGTCCAACCTAATGTTGAAGCTTCGCTTATTGTTGTATTAGTTCTTTCTATTTCTGTCTCTTGAATATTTGTGTTCTCTCTGTTTGGTCTTTCTGTATTTCCTGTTGTTGAATTTCCTGATGTTGTTTGGTTTGGTTCTGCACTTGGTGTTGTTCCTGGTGTTGTTGGTTCAACTGGTATTCCTGGTATTTCTGTACCACCATTTTGGTTATCTGGATTTTCAGTTGTTCCTGGGTTTTGAACTTGGTTGTTATCTTGTTCTTCTCTACCTGTTGCTGGTAAGTTTTGTACTTGTTCTCCAGCAGCTTCTGCTTGGCCTCTATTCTTTAAGAAGACTGTTACACCTGTTACTGAAGCAGCTATTAAAACTAAAGATACAAGTCCAATTACTACATTTTTTGTGTTTAAAAACTTTCCTTTCATTTTAACCTCCATTAAAATTTTTAAATGATTTCTCTTGCTTTTACTACAAGTCTGTTTTTGTCTCTATTTGTACAAGTAATTAATGTTACCTCTCTTGTATTTTCATCTATTGGAAAAATACAATCAATGTCATTTGGGTCTATAACATATTTGTCAAAGACTTGGTATTTAACAGTTACCATTTGGCTATCTGTTAGCTCAATAATATCGCCATTTTCTAGCTGATTTATCTTTCCAAACATTGTCTTGTTTAGATTATTATGACCTGCTAGAACTACGTTTCCTTTTTGGTTTATTTTTTCTCCATAGAATTTTGTTATTGATAATTTTAGGCTATCTTTGTTTGTTTTCTCAAGTATAGGATACTCAATATTTATTTTTGGTATGTTTATTATACCAATTACCTTGTATCCTCCTATCTGTTCATCTATTTCCTCTATTACGTCTATTTCACTTGAGGTAGTTTTTTTTCCATTTTTTATTTCCTGCAATACTGCCTGTGTATTGTTTTCAATTTTTTTGTTTTCAATGTTTTTTCTGATTATAAGAGTTGCTAAAACAAGTGCTGTGATAACAAGTATTACAAGAATTATTTTGTATACTGTTATCTTTTTCATTACTTGCTCATCTCTTTTTTCTTTAAAACTACTATTCTAATTGCCACTACTACTATTGCAACAACAACAATTGCTAGGATAACTAACATTGTGTTATTATCATATGTATATGGTAGTTCTGTTTTTATTATTTCTTTTATTGTTTCTGTCTTCTCATCATCAATTCTAGATGAAGTTAAAAAATGAACATCAAAGTAATTTCCATCATTTAACCATAAAATATATTGTTCTCCATCTTTAGCATCAACTGGTTGTTCAATTGTTGCATCTTTAATATCTTTCCAGTTTTCTACTTCTAAGTTTGAAAGTTGTTCATCATAAAGTCTTAAAAAGTCTTTGCTTGCCTTAATTGCTGTGTACTTATCTGTAAAATCATTTTTCTCAATTAATTCTGCTAAAGCAAATAAATTGTTATCAATTTCTGTTGAATTTCTTTTTACTAATTGGTATTTTCCATCTTCTAAATCTTTAACAATTTTAACAATTCCTACTGTTGTTGTTTTTGTTGTTTTTACTACTTTTGTTGCTGTTTCCTCAGTTGTTTCCTCTTTTTCTAGTTCTTTTTTGTCTAATTTAATTGGAATGATTTTTGAAACATTTTTAATTTCTTCTAGTTCTGATACTGTAATGTTATCATTAATATCTATTTCAAAGCTTTCTGTTTTTGCATCTGTTTTTACCCATATGTACTTTTCTGTTACAGCACTTGTTGTATATGCTATGTTGTTTTCTCCATCAGCTGTATCTTTTGCAGAATTCTTAAATTCTGTTTCTGCTGGTGCTATGTCTTTGTCATTTGAAAATGCAAATTGGAATTCTTTTTCTAGATATCCTTTTAAATAAATTAAGTATTCACTGTCTGATTGTTTCACTATAACAGCACTTTCGTTTGCTGCATAAGTAAATATAGGCATCC
>ERZ779992.1698-NODE-1698-length-10984-cov-2.017202_pt1 | contig 10984 bp, 7 predicted proteins | sample MGYA00511934_ERZ779992 | MGnify/ENA primary metagenome ERZ779992 (study PRJEB29588, sample SAMEA2163248) | human gut metagenome | biome: human gut; feature: human-associated habitat; material: faeces | place: Denmark | collected 2008/2010 ...
ATCCGAATAGCCACTTTCACGTCCGTACCATGATCCGTCTGTCTTCGTTACGACTTCCCATTTACCATTTCTCAACACATCCAATTCTGCTTTTACCAGCGGACCTTCATAAGCAGCTCCGAAAGTCGTCGTTTTATACCAACCTTGTCCCAGCCAGATAAGCAAATCATTTTCTCCTTCTCGTAAATAAGGAGTAATATCATAAGTAACAATCAATGAACGTTTAGATAAATGTGATACAGCAGGCGTAAGGACATCTTCTCCTACCTTTTTCCCATTGACATAAATTTCGTGATACCCCAACGTGTTTACATGCAGGAAAGAAGTCTCCCTTTGAGTCAGCTTCACTTTTTTGCGAAGAATAGGAGCACAAATCTTACCACCTTCAGCAGAAGCCCCAATATATTCTCTCTGCATCTGTGATTTATTTAAGATACCAACCCCAAAACGAGCAACAGGACTCCATGAAGAAATTTGTTTTTTAGCATCCCAAACGCGTACCCGCCAATAACACAAAGAACGAGAAGTTAAAGTCTTCCCTCGATAAGGCACCATAACAGAAACATCGGATTTCAATTTCCCAGTATTCCATAAATCAGCTTTATCCTGTGCCAACAGAATACTATCCGAAGCTACCTGTATCTCATAATAAGTTTGCCCGCCTTTCCAGCCGTCCCCCTTTAACTTCCAACTGAAGTGAGGGGTCACATTATCAATCCCCAAAGGATTAATAAGATTTTCACATTTCAACTCTGACAAATAAAAAGTAGATGTTTTCTTACTTCCATACACTATCACAGACAGCCAACAGAAACAACAAACTAAACATAATAACCGTTTCATACTATTCATTTTCTATTATTATTCAACTCTTGCCAGCCTCACTTTATGAGTGACAGGTTTATTGATTTTATAAATTGTTTCAACAAGATTCTTCATATAATTGCTCCAAACCTCCCGTATTTCGGGATTCATCGCTTTTATATACCAATCGTAGCTCATCCTAAGAAACCCGTCTTTAGGTAAATATTCTTTTAGTTTATCGATAGCTTTCTGATCATCAGCAAACAATAATCCTTCCTTTTTCAAGAATGAATATTCGGTCCACAAGTATTCTCTGAAGCGTTTCTCCACTTCAAACCGTTCTTCATTCAGATACATGATTTTCGCAGCTTGTTGATATTGGGGAGTATTCGGGTAATCTGCCAAATTCACTCCATTCGCCAACTTTTCGGATGAGAGATTGTCAATAAACTGATTGTCTATAGTTAACCGATACATTCCTTTCTCTAAGTTTGTTACCTGAAAACGTTCCTGATTAAACTCTTCCATAAATGGAACCAACCGCATTGCATCGCGTTGTGACCTTTTATTTCCCCAGCCACTTCTAGAAATAGAATCCAGCGGATAAGGAAGAGCATACGCCAGATAATCAAAAGTCAGATCAGTTCCGTTCTTTTTCAGTTTTGAAATCTTACAGTTCTTATGAGTTATTACAGATGAATGATATGCATCAATAGATACTGATGACACTTCATCCCCAGCCAGTCCCTGTGCTTTCAGAAACAAATAGGCCATAACCATCTGTCCATCATTATCCGGATGAATTCTATCTATCCTGCAGAATGTAAATGTAGAATCTGCCTCCTGCTCTTTTCTGCTTATCTCACGCATCGGTTGGTTAAAATCAACAAAACCCCAGCCATTCTTTTTAGCCGATGTACGTTGGGCATCTATTATTTTTAAAATAGCGTTATTCTTATTACGCAATATAAAATTATTAAACTTGGAAGTCTCATCATAAGGAGAACCACCAATCAATACTTTCTTTATTTTATTTTTAGCCAGTAAGCGTTCTTCTATTTCCCGATAGCTTTCCAATGACTTTGCAATCCGTTGTTCCGACAGTTCTTTTGCATTGTCTTTCATGTAAATATCATAACCGGTATCGTTCATACCGAAAGTTAGAGTCACATAAGTTGGTTTCCTGTTGAAAACATCATAGTCCAAACGATCCTTCATATCCCACGCACTCTCTCCACCAATTCCGGCATTCATGATAGTAATCGGTTTATCCGGGAAACGAGTCATGTAATACAACCAGATAAATGAATGATAATGTCCGCCGTGAGTAATGCTGTTTCCTACAAATACGACACGTTCCCCTTCTTCAAACCGGGGTATTGTTGTTTGTGCCTGTAAGTAATCGCAATTTATATAAACTAAAGATAACAACAAGAGTATCCTCATTTTTAGTCTATTAGCCATTTTCTTTATTCTTTTAATCAAACCATAAAGATAACCGTACAACAATCAATCTGCTATATCCAGCTTATTCTTCTCTGCTTTCCCATACTGTTTCACCAATACACTTACGCCTCCTTTCAACAGTTCGGGAGTCGCCTCCATAGTGATAACCTTTTCTTCGCCCGGCATCAACGTCACATAATTATCGGACATAATAATTGGAAGTATTCTTTTCTGCGTAGCCTTATTAACAAGCCTCACCCGATTAGCAAAAGCCACAGTCCCGGAATTGTTCTTTACAGCAATCTTCATCTTTCCGTCAGACATCGATTTATCCACCAATCGGCAAGACAAATCGGCCTCTGGAAGTGTATTCAGCAATGTATAATCAAGATCATTCACGCCATTCCGCCAATAGAAGTTTTCAGAGATTAGATTACCTTTGGCATCTATCAGTTCCAACTTGATAAAATGAAGCGGAGTCAGTTCTTCGATCTCTTCTTCTATCTCCTTTGGTTTCTCATCATCAATTTCGAAAGGGTTAAAATTCAAGGAAAATGCTTCTGCAATATTGCTGGCTGCCACATCGACCTGCTTTGTCTGTCCGTAGGCCGGTACTTCTTTTCCATTCAGGTCATAAATTATAGCTTTAGCTACTGCGCCTTTCAAGTCTTTTGCTGTAGTATTTATTACTTTTATATTGTTATTGGAAGCATTCCATTGGATATGTAAAGGTTCACAAGCCTTTTTTGCTCCCCAATAAGCACCTGTAGGATCGTAATAATAGTCATAAGTCTGCCATACAAACGAGGGATAAGCCGGATGGCTCATCCAGATCAGAAGTCCGGCTGCATCATTCCACATCTTATCGTTCCAAGCCTCATACATACCTTTCATCACTTCGATATTCAGCATTTGCGCTTTCTCGCAGAATTCTTCCAATCCGGATGATTCTCCGTACTGTGTGTTCACTGAATTCTTATAATTAACCGGGTTGGCATTAGACGCTTCCTTACCGAAGAAATGTTTGTTCCATACATTGTCATCATCATTCTTCAACTGCTCATCAGTAGGCAGAGGCCACCAGTCTTTTTGCGGGATAAACTCTTTGATACTTTCAAATGTGGGGAAAGTGGCCGTTCCTATTTCTGTACGCATACCGTAACCGTGATCAATACCGTATGGATAAGCCGGTGTATTAAATGCCAGATTACTGCCTGAAGTTTCAAAATGGTGTCTTGGAGGTTGATTTCCCCACCAACCACTTCCGGACAATCCATCCTGATTGGAGCAAGACTTATACATACGGTCATTATTGTCCTCCTTCGCAATCATTTCACGCAGGTAATTATCCAAATCAGGTGCCGGGTGCGTTTCATTAGCTCCACACCAAATAGCAATAGAAGGATGGTTTCTGAGGCGTCTGACTTTATCAAGGGCATTCGCTTTAAATGCTTCCGGTTGCGCCACGTCATTGTATGCTACATATAACCAGAAATCATTCCATACCATAATTCCATATTTATCACAATAATCATAAAACTCATCATCTGTAACACAACCAGTCCATAGACGGATCATATTGTAATTCATCTCCTTATGAAGTCTGATTTTCGTTTCATATTCTTTGCCCTGGCAGCGAAGCAGATATTCGCTCATTCCCCAGTTTCCCCCTTTCAGATAAATCTTCTGTCCATTGATAAAGAATGTAAGAACAGGATATCCCACTACATTATCGACCATTTTATACTCATACTTCTTGATACCGAATGTCATTTCTTTTACATCCGACACTTTTCCATCTACAGAACAAGTCAGCTTGCAAGTATAGAGATTGGGATCACCATAACCATTCGGCCACCAAAGCCTCGGATGATCAACAACCAATTGCGCTATATCATCTTTGTTAATAGATAGTCTGGCTGTTGTTCCTCCTTCTACCCGAATGAAAGAAATATTCCCCGGCTGAATCACTCCGGATACAACGACTTCTTTGGGGGAAGAAGAAGCATTTCTAATATCTGTTGAGACAGAAAGCTCTGCTTTCTGCAAGGTCGGTAACTCTGAACGTACCCAAGGATCTTCCATCACTACATCTCCCGTTACCACAAGATAAGCATTGCCTGTGATACCAGCCAGACGTCCCGGAACGTATGGCATCCAGTCCCAACCGGCACCAGCCAGATAACTGGGGCTACACGCAACTCCATACGGGTCTTTAGCCTTACGCGTCTTTTTCTGATCGGCATCGGTAATCAGAACAGCTATCACATTCTTACCGGATTTCTTTATCAAATTGGTTACATCAAACTTCGAACGTAACATGTGACCGCTTACATCTTTAGTAGATGTTTTTGTTCCTGATATCTTCTCGCCATTAAAATAGAAATCGGCAAAGCGGTTCGTATTGTCGAAATGAAGCCATACCCGCTTCCCCTCCGAATAAGAAGACGGGAGTTCGAATTCCGTACGATACCAGAAAGGACGGTTATAAAACGTTTCGTCTACTTTATAAATATTATCGGCATAATTAGGATCAGGAACGATTCCTGCTTCAACATAAGCAGTAAAAACAGTTCCAGGAACCACACCTTTAACGTAATCGGACATTTTAAATTCCGGAGTAGAAATCTGCTCTCCGGTTATGTTCTCTAAATCTGCCTGGGGTTTCACTTCCCAGATAATCCGAGGATTAGAGCTGTTCAAAGACATCCATGTACTCTGCTCTGCACACCCTGTCTGGATTAGAGCTAATATAACCGATACAATGATAAGCCCAAGTTTATTCATCATACTATCAAGATTTTAAAGTAACAATTTGTTTTAGAGTATGTTATTCAATCAAAGTCCCCACTCAACATTAGGTTTATCACCCATAAACAGCTCCAATGTACCTCCGGCTGCAATGTCCGCAAAATCAAGATAACATTTATTGTATTCCTGACCGTTCAACAAAGCTTTTTGTATATAGACGTTATTTATGCTGTTATTATGAGCTATCACCGTGAATTTCTTACCAGTATAATAACTGGGATCAAGATTGAACTCTACCTTATCAAAAACCGGACTTGTAATCTCCATACGTGTATTTCCCGGACAGGAAGGATGAATACCGGAAGCAGCCAACACATACCACGCTGACATCTGACCTACATCTTCATTGCCAACAATCCCTTCAACTTTGTTTGCATAAGCCTTTTCACATGTATAGCGTGTCCATTTTTGAGTATACCAGGGAACTTCAAGCTGATTGAACAAAAAAGGAACGAAGTGCACAGGTTCATTCGCATGGTTATAATATTCATTCCACAGCATATTAGAAGGAGTTTTATTAAAGAAATCTGTTAAATCCGCAATAACTTTCTCCTTACCACCCATCAAGTTCACCATTCCCGGAACATCGTGAGGTACAAACCAACCTTGCTGATAAGAGTTTGCTTCTATACACCCATACCATTCTTTAAGACGTGCATTCTCCGGCCATTCTACCCATGCACCATCTGCTTTACGGGGACGGAACCATCCCTTTTCTTTATCAAAAATAGAATGATATGCCTGTCCCTTTTCATAGAAACATTTGGCATCGTCTTCTTTCCCCATAGCTTTCGCTAATTGAGATATACACCAATCAGTATAAGCATACTCCAAAGTTGTTGAAATACTCAATGGTTCCGGAGCATACCCCAATGAATCATTACCAAAACGACGGGATGTGTTAATGGCATAACGATACGCTTTCTTCTACATCATACGTACGAATCCCTTTGATATACGCATCTGCCAAAACAGACAAAGCAGGATTTCCCAACATACAGCCGGAATAGGAATTCAGCAATTCCCAACGTTCATAGTATTCGCGCCCACTCTGATCTGCCATAGTAATCAATGAGTTCAGTTCATCACTTACTAAACGCGGATTAATTATAGTCTGCAAAGGAAACTGACTACGAAATACATCCCATCCACTGAATATAGTACGTTTTGTAAAAGTGCTGTCAGCCGTATGTATTTTATAATCACCGCCTACATAACGTCCGTCTACATCTGTATAGATACGAGGATCAATCATCGTATGATACATGGCAGTATAGAATATCGTTTTTTCATCATCCGTACCACCGGATATCCGGACACGATTAAGTTCTTTATTCCACAATTCAGTAGCTTCCTGCTTTACTTGTCCAAAATTTTTAGAGGCTATTTCTTGTTCAAAGTTATTTGCAGCACCCTCCATATCAACAAAAGAGATACCAACTTTCATCTCTACAGTCTCTCCCTCCTTCGTTGGAAATTCAGTAAAAAAGCCCAGATGTTTACCCGTCAGTTCTTTCTTGTCTTTTATAACCGGAGCTTGTGATACACGAGTCAAATAAGGAATACTCACTACTTCATCACGTTTCCGAACCCAATGCTCGGGAATATCTGCACTCCAAAAGCCATAATTAGTCAAAGGTTTACTAAATTGTGCATAATAATAAACAGTATAATCGGCTTTTCCTTCACCATTACCCCATCCACCACCATCAGGTGTGCACTTCATCCATCCTTGAATGGTGTAATCATCTACAACTTTAATATACTGCGAAGTAGATGTTCCCCCTACTCTACGAGCTAAATCAATCTGAATACGCGATTGGTCACTAGAAGGATAAGTAAAATGTAAAATTCCACAGTGCGGTGTCGCGCTACTTTCTACTTTGATATGATAATCAGTCAATTCTACCGAATAATATCCGGCCTTAGCCGTTTCAGTGGCTTTGTTATAAACCGAACGATATCCTTTTATACTATCATTATTCTCTTTACCTGCCACTTTATATAATTCACCAGTTGTAGGCATCACAAGAAAATTGCCCAAATCACCAAACCATCCCACACCACTCATCTGGGTAAAGGCAAATCCTTCGATTGTCTTATGTTCATCACTGTATCCGGAACCATTATCACCTCCCGTTATTGTATTAGGACTAACCTGTACCATACCATACGGAGTCGTAGCTCCGGGAAAAGTTTTACCTAATCCGTGATAAACACCGGCAGCCCCTACACTAGTACTGGCACCAATAAACGGGTTTACATAATCAGTCGGAACCAAATCTTCCGATACGGTATTGGTTGATGAGCAACCCGTCATCCAACACAAAAAGCAAACAATTAAAAGATTAGCAGTCGCTTTATACATAACAATAATCTAATTATTTTAAGTCAAACTAAGAACGAAAGTCTTAATACCAAAACGAGGCATTGAAATCGTCATTTCCGATTTACCTGCACGTGTTTTTATCTTCTTTCTTTCGATACATTGTCCATTCAAATCAACTTCCTCCACTCCGGATAATGGCATGTCAATGGTAACCTTTTGTAATCTTTCGTCTCCTTCAGAATTGAACAGGCGCAATAGTACCTTTCCATCTTTCATTTGAAGAGCACTCACTTGATAACCAGTATTCTGTAAATCAATAAATGATTTCGATTCCGGTTTTGCCACTGGATAGCAAGAATACAGCAATGGTTCATTCCAACAATCGCTATCATCTGCGATTGATGCTTTGTCCCATTTGCCACGATGAGGTATAATTGCATACTTCATCCTCAAAGGGTGTGTTATTTTATAATCAGGTCCCCAAAGTCCTCCACCCGAATATTGAGCAGTCAGTCCTAGCGGATAGTCCTCTCCATAAGAATAAGAAGTAGTATGGTCTGATAATAAAGCCAAAGCATAGTCGCCTTCCTGTTCAGCCAAGTCAACCCAATGAAGTATAATATTATGTTTGATTTGATCCCAAGAACCAAAGAAAGTATCAGTCAGTTTGCTTTCGCATACATCAAACGGTGCATTTTTATAGACACGGGGAGCATGTAAATCAGTCGGGAATAATACACTTAGTTTAAACCGATCGTCACAATAAGCTCGACGATTATCACGCCAACGTTCCTCTTTATATTCACCAATACCTACATTCTTTTTCCAGTCAACCGTCAAATCAAAATCGATCCGTCTCGTTCCTTTAGTGAGAGTGATTACCTGTGTAAACGGATGGGAAGCAATCTCACCCTCTATCTTAATTTTTTGCTCATATACATTATCCCTTACTACTGTCAGCTTGGCCGGAGTCTCTATAGAAGAACGAAATTTGCCTTCTTCATAAAAAAAGCCTCGTAACTCCCCTAAAGCATATTTCTCCGTTTTACCTGCAAAATCCTTATTCCCTTCTTTTTTAGCTATCAGGCTTTTTATGGTTCCTCCCTTTGATAAGTCAAAAACAATTTTATACATATCATTTTCAACCACGTATTCCTGTTTATTCACCTTATTACCTTCCAAAACGAATCTACTCTCCGAAGCCTCTTTCTTACCGGCTTCTTTCTTTTTTATACAATACGTGGAATAACCAAAGGGAGGAATCTCTGCCTCAAAAAATAATCTTATCTCTTTACCTTCATTTTCTACCAAATAACCTATATCTTTACCTTTCCAGTCATAGACACTTAAATCCGCATTTTCAGATTCCGTAGGCAGAAGAACACTTACGACTTCCTTTCTTCTCATTCCTAATGTATTAAAAACACGTATATATTGCTGTTGAGCATTATTTTGCGGAATAAACTTTTCATTAAAGCTCTGCATAGATGCCTCAATAATTCCATCTGCAAGATGATTGGTACTGTCTGTCCATCGCTTAATCTGATCAGCCCATGTTCCTTTCCTATTCAGTCCATTATAAGGCACAATCCACGAATCATGATGTTGTGCCAACATCAGTGTACGCCAAGCCTCATCCATATCTGCCTGTCGACAAATATATTTATTTTCCAGATAAGCCATTACAGACATTTTCTCTGCCATGACAATTCTATTTTCTGAAACGCGTACTTCTTGCGCTATTTTTTGCAAAACCTGACTTCCCCACATAAGATTCACATGTATATCTTCCTGTGAAAAAGACCAATTATCATCCGTTTTTCCGATGGAGACATTTTTAATGTAATCTCTCCATGTCATATATATAGAATTATTTTTTGTGTTCTTTCCACTTCCCAGCCATGGGCCGTTCTTCCATCCCGCATCCTGAAAACACATACCAACGGGGTGTTTGATACCTGCGTTACGGCAATCTTTTAAATAAGCATCCGAATTTCCCCACGCAGTTGTCTGCCAGGTTGATCCCGGCTCCAGTTTTTCACAAGCATACCTGGGAACAGTCAATATTGCAGTCCCGTCCGGTCCTACCCAATTAACCAATTCTCCGCCATAAGCAGCAGTATACCCTCCCCAACAGGTATTGGGACATTTTAATACAGCATATTTAAAGCCGAATTGTTTAAGGATTTGTGGCAAGCAACTTGTGAAGCAAGGTTCTTCTACCGAATAGGTTACAAAATCCATCCCCGGAAAATGTTTGTTTATTTTAGCAATACCATATTGAAACTGTCTTATTATACTCTCTCCCGAGATATTATAGCAATAAGGCTGTGCATAAGTAGGATTCGTAAACTCTACCTGATTACTAGTAGCCATCTCTTTAAAACGCAAATAAGCCTCCGGAGTCTGTACTCTGACTGTATCCCATGTTTCAGGCTCTATCTCCATACAAATCCGCCAGTCCGGATGCATAGCCAGCTGATCCACAATAAATTGAGTTTTCCACTTTACCGGATAATGTCCATATATCCCGCCATGATACCCATCAACAAAATAAGCTTGTTGAGAATAAACATTTGCATAAAAGAAAACAGTCAGTAATATGATATAAATTTTACTCATAGTATCCTAAAGCTATTTATCTTTGTGTTGCTCCATTCTACGCATAAATTCATATAATTTATGTTGGACAACTTCTTTATTATTTTCATATTCCGGAGATATCCAATCAACGAGTGCCAGCAAATTCTGATTTTCTATAAATTCTTCCTTCAGCCTTTCGTTGTTTTCCACTTCTATGAGAAACTCTGTTTTTTCATCAGAAGTAAATTCATCCGCAAAATATTTATTCAGACAATTCTCCATATACACAGTCCTTTTTTTATCAAAGAACGATTATCTCAATAAATACCCCTAAAAAATACCGATAAATTCATTAAAAAGTTATGCAGCCAATGTCACATTGAGTTTTGCTCTCAACTTTTTTAGTGCTATTCCCATCTGACATTCCACTGTATTTACCGAAATGCCCAAACGTTCGGATATTTCCCTATACTTCAATCCTTCCATGCGGCTTAACAAAAATATGTCACGACATCTTTTAGGCAAACTATTGATAGCATCCCGTATCAGTTTCTCCATCTGATTTCTTTCTGATATATCATATACATCAAAACGATCCAAAGATTGCAATTTCAGATTCAACTCAATCTCAAAAGAAGCCTTCACATTCTCGACATACTTTTGCTCGAATACTTTATGCTTTAAATAATCCAAACATTTGTTTCTTACAAGCCTGAAAAGATAAGCATTCATATTCTCAATATGATTCATTGACTCTCTCTTTTCCCATAAGTCTGTAAACACATCTTGTGTTATGTTCTCCGCATCCTCTTCCGACATCACAAATTCTTTTGCAAACCGAACTAGTTTGGGATAATAAATAAGATACAATTCTGAAAAACTCATAGTTGTGTGTTTCTTTAGATTAGTATTCAGTTATCAAAAATCTTGTGATGCAAATATAGAGATGAAAAAAGAGGTTGTGTCAAAACGTTGGCACAACCTCTTTTATATTTTACAGTTCTGCTATAT
>ERZ779992.1701-NODE-1701-length-10964-cov-1.574021_pt1 | contig 10964 bp, 7 predicted proteins | sample MGYA00511934_ERZ779992 | MGnify/ENA primary metagenome ERZ779992 (study PRJEB29588, sample SAMEA2163248) | human gut metagenome | biome: human gut; feature: human-associated habitat; material: faeces | place: Denmark | collected 2008/2010 ...
AAGTTCTTCAGGAGTAAGAAGAATAAAGGCTATACTTGAATAAAAGTATAGTTTTTTAATTAAAAAAACGACAAATTATATATTGACATAATAAAGGTATATTTTATAAAATGTGCTTTTAAGATAGGGTGATGATATGAAAAAAATTATAAGTTTTTTAAAAACTGATATAAAGGTTTTAAATAGTTATTTTTTATTTACTATGATTTTAGTTCTTTTAATATTAGTGGGATATATAAGTTATGTACTTTTTACTTATAGTAAAACAAGTAGTAATCCATATATTCTTGGAATTTAAAAAACTTAAGTAAACATCTTGTATTTTTCTTAATTTAATAGTATACTCAATACATAAGAAAAAGCGATAATAAGAAAATAGTAATAAGAAGTATTACTTTAAGAGAAGAAGTGGTTGGTGTAAACTTCTAAGTAATATCTTATGAATTCACTCTTTAGCTTTATCGTTACCTGCGTTAAAGGTTTAAGATAAGTTATACTTATGAAATAAGGTGGTACCACGAAATAATTCGTCCTTTGGTATTACCTTTTTTATTTTATGAAGGAGGATTTTTATGAATATTGATGAAATAAAAAATGAAATAAGTAATAAAATTAGTAATGTTAATGATTTAAAATCTTTAAATGAAATTAAGGTTTTATATTTAGGTAAAACAGGTATTATTACTATTTTACAAAATGGGATAAAAGAAGCAGTTGATAAAAAAAGTTATGGAATGATGGTTAATGATATTAGAAATCATTTTAATACTTTATTTATGGAAAAACAAAAAGTTTTAGAGGAAGAAAAATTAAATGAAGAGTTAAAAAAATATGAATCAACTTCTGTTAATAGTCCAGAGTGTAGTATTATAAGAAGTTATATTGATTTATTATTAAACTTACCTTGGAATAAAAGTACAACGGATAATAAAGATTTAATTTTAGCTAAAAAGATTCTTGATGAAACACATTATGGTTTAAATGATGTCAAAGATAGGATAATTGAGTATTTGGCTTTAAGAACTAGAACAAAAAATACAAATAGTTCTGTTATATGTTTGGTTGGTCCTCCAGGAGTTGGGAAAACAACCCTTTGTAAAAGTATTGCTAAGGCTATGAATAGAAAATATGTAAAGATTTCCGTTGGAGGGTTAAGTGATTCATCTGAAATTATGGGTAACCGAAGAACATACATCGGAGCTTTTCCTGGTAAAATAATTCAAGAAATAAAAAAATGTGGGAGTAATAATCCTGTATTTGTAATTGATGAAATAGATAAACTTTGTAAAGATATAAAAGGAGATCCTGCAAGTAGTTTACTTGAAGTATTAGATAAAGAGCAGAATAAATATTTTGTTGATAATTATGTCGAAGAATGTTTTGATTTGTCGAAAGTAATGTTTATAACTACTGCTAATGATGTAGGAAACATTCCTGAGGCTTTAAAAGATAGATTAGAAATAATTGAGATTGAAGGATATAGTGAATATGAAAAACTAAATATTTGTAAATCATATTTAATAAAAAAAGAACTTGAAGAAAATGCTTTAACATTTGATGATGTAACATTTACAGATAAAGCATATGAAAAAATAATAAAAAATTATACAAAAGAATCAGGTATAAGATCTTTAGAAAGAATGATAGATAAAATTTTAAGAAAAATAGTGACAGAACTTGCTATAAATAATAAGAATAAAAAATATGTAATTGATGAAAAACAAGTTTTACAATATTTAGGAAAAGAAAAATATTCTTTAAACAATAATACATATTCTAATACAATAGGAATAGTCAATGCCCTTAGTTATACTACTTTAGGGGGAGAAGTACTAAAAATAGAAATTAATACATATAAAGGAAATGGTAACATAATAACAACAGGACTTCTTGGAGATGTTTTTAAAGAAAGTGTTAAAATAGCTCTTAGTTATATCAAAAGTAATTGTGATAAATTAAAAATAGATTTTGATATGTTAAATAATATAGATATTCATCTTCATGTTCCAGAAGGTGCTGTTAAAAAAGAAGGGCCAAGTGCAGGAATAGCTATTACTACGGCTTTAATAAGCGCTTTAAAAAATAAACAAATTTCTAGTTATTTAGCTTTAACAGGAGAAATAACATTAAGAGGTAATATTTTACCTGTAGGAAAAATAAAAGAAAAAATAATTGGAGCTAGTAATAATAATATTAAAAAAGTAATACTTCCTAAAGAAAATGAAAAAGATGTAGAAGTTTTAGATGAAGTTATAAAAAAGAATATAAAGTTTGTTTATGTTTCTAACTATGAAGAAGTATTAAAGGAGATTAAATTATGAAAGAAACAATATATGATTTATTAAATAAATATCAAATTACTTTCAATATAAGTGAAGAATTAACAGATACTGAATTAGGTTATTTATATTTAAAAATGAAAAGTGATATTGTAAATAATTGTTTTGATGTATTAAAAGAACAATATAAAAGAAAAGATTTATTTAATGCTAATTTAAAAATTCTTTTTGAACTTGCTATAGATTATCCATATAGTGCATCTTTTTCTAACAATTTAAAAGAAGCAATATCAATGTTTGTTGTAAGTGGAAGAGAAATATTAAAAGAAGATAAAGATGATGAAGATTTTTTAACTAAGTGGAATTTATTAAATGAACTTGTTGGAGAAAGAAATAATATTGTTGAAACAAATGATGGAAAAGAAAGATTAATAAAAGAAGAAATAATAGAAAGAAACTTTAAAAACAATCAAAAATATAAAAATTTTATTAATCACTATTATAGAGATTTAATAAAGTATGATTATGTAATATATCTTATTTATTATATATATCTTGCTAATAATAAAGATAGTGAAATATATAAAGAATTTAATAAACCTAGTATTATAGATTCATCTATAATTGAGAAATATACTGTAAATTTAAATGAATTTGTTAAAGTATATAGTTGTGAAGAAATGTATATAAAAGTAGATGCCTTAAAAGAAGTTGTAAGAAAAAAACTAGAAGAATTAGAAAATTAATTCTTTTTTTTATTTTTCTACATATATTTAACTGAATATATAAGGAGGAAAAATATATGAAACAAATAATTCCTTTTACGAAGGATATAACATTTAAAAATACAATTGGAGATTTAGTTAGTATATCTCTTGATAATGATTTACAACTTAAAGGAGAAGATTTAATCACAGGTAACTTTTATGTTAAAGGAAAATACAAACTTACTAAAGCAAGTATACAAGAGGAAGAATATAGCTATAAAATACCTTGTGAAATAGCTATAAGTGATGATTATGATACATTTGATGCTACGATAGATATAGATGATTTTTACTATGATATTATAGATAATGAAGTTCTTAGAATTAATATTGATTTAGTTATAGATAATTTAGTAAAAAAAGAAGTTAAAGAAAAAGAAGAAGTAAATATCCGTGTTAATATAGTAAATATCCGTGCCAAAAGGTAAAAAAGGATAGTTAATTTTCTTTTGGTAGAGTTTAGTGATTTTATCTTTGTCTCATCGAAGTTTTTAAGTAGATAAACTTGAAAAGTATTAATTTATTAATCTTTAATCTAATGAAAAGGAAACTTAGTTTTTTATTTCTTTCAGCATTGACCATTCCATTTTTTATGGTATCGTGCAGTGATGATAAAGAAGAACAGGAAGTGAAACCGGCAACAGATCTGGTTGTCGATAATAATTCGGTGACACTACTACAAGGAGACGAAATTACGGTGAGTATCACCTCCGGTAATGGCGATTATTATGTGAAGCCATTTGATGAAAACGTGGCGACGGCTACAATCAATGGTAATAAGGTGACTATTAAAGCTACCGAAAATAGCCAGTTGGAAGAAAATAACCGTACGGAAACTACTATATTAATAGTAGATGGACGTAAGAAAGTGGCTAGAGTGCTGGTTCGGGTAGCAAAACTCTGGGATTTGACGGTAGATGCACCGGAAGAAGGTTTTGACCTTTTTATCGGTGAAAAGAGACTGGTGAAGATTTTGACCGGTAACGGAGATTATCAGATTTCCATACCGGAAGGTGCTGATAAGTTTTTGGAAGTGGGTGAACTATCCGGACAAGTTATTCCGTTGACTGCCAAGTTCGAGACTGGAGCCGATCCGGTAAATATTACGATAACAGATAAGAAAGGTAAGACAATCACTATTCCTGTGGTAGTGAACATCGTGGATCTGACACTGAAAAGTAATGAAGCCACTTTTGCCGAACCGGATGCCGAATCTCAATATATCTCTATTGAGAGAGGTAATGGCGGATATAGTTTCACTTATCAGGTGGGGGACAGCGAGCCTACTACGGATGCAACGATTGTGGAAGCTACTGAAAAAGAGAACCTGATTACCTTGAAACCCAAAGCTAGAGGTGATGTGAAAGTGATTGTGACAGACCAGAAAGGTTCTGTGGAGGAGATTTCGGTGAAAGTGAATCCATATAACCTTAAACTGGAAAATGAAGCAACTTCTTTAATCATCGGTGGTTATGAGGCATCTACAGAAATAGCTATTACCAGAGGAAATGGTGATTATAAGTTGGCACAACTCACAGATGATAATAAAACCTATTTGAAAACCGCAGAATTGATTACGGAAGACGGGGCTACCAAGTTAAAACTAACAGGAAAGAAGCTCGGGGCTACCACACTGGAACTGTCTGATGCGGCAGGGCAGAAATTGACGTTACCAGTTTATGTGAATCCGGTATGTTATCGTATGGAATATGACGTATGCTTTAAAATTGATATTAAAAAGTATGCCGAATCACATTCAGAGGTGAAAAGTATGAATCAGCTTACTTTTGAGGTTGTGTTCTACCCGACTTATACTCGTTCTATGCAATCGTTTATAGGTTTGGAAAGTGTATTCCTGCTTCGTGCAGAAGCTAAGGATGTGAATCCGCGTTTTGAAATAGCCACTAAAATTAATGGTAAGAGTGATCCCCGTTTCCGTAGTCAGCAAACTATTTATTGCGATGATTCGGAAGGTGGACGTAAGACTCCGGGTAAATGGTATCATATAGCCATTGTATATGATGGAACGAAATCAAGTACTAAAGAGGCTTATAAAATGTATATAAACGGGGTGAGAGAAACGTTGACTCCTGCAGATAACTCTTATGAGGATTGTGCCCCTAATTCATCTCTCAATCTGACAGATGTAGGTGGAAATGATAAAGCACTGTTGATTGGACGTTCCGGAGATTCATATCGGGTAGGATATTGCAAAGTTTATCAGGCACGGATGTGGAAGAGAGCGTTGGACGAAAGTGAAATTAAAGCGAATATGTGCAAAATCCTTAATGCAGAAGAACACTCTGACTTGATGGGATATTGGGTATTCTCGAAAGGTGTCGGAGGTACTACAGTTTTTGAAAATTGGGGAAATGGCGGCAGCGGATTGGATGCGCAAGTTTGTTTGCAGAATATAAGCGAAAATAAACCTGCCTGGGGAGCGGAACTTCCTGCAACTTATAATGGAGATAAGAGCCGCTTTGAACCAATTGAATGTCCTCATTCATACTAAAACTAGGAATATAATAATATGAGAAACAATATGATAACAAAAAAACTAATCAAATTTGCCCTGCTGTTTTTTCTTATCGGACTGACGGCTTGTGACAATAAACTGAATCCGGGATTTGATCCGGATGATTATGAACCGATTGTTCCGCCTGAACCTGTTAGAACAATGGATGCAATGGCTAGTGGCGAGCGAGTAGTACTTTCGGGTGCTTCGTTGACGGATATTGTTCTGAAATGGACGCCTACCGAGAAACACGGAAATACAGTATATCGTTATGAAGTATTGATTGATACGATCGGGGGAGACTTTACCAAACCGGTAGAAACGATCTTTTCTGACAATAACGGTTTGGAATCACAGTTGACTTTAACCCATTATCAGGCAAACACAATAGGTAAACTGGCTAAATTCCGTTGCAATACCAACGGCACACTGCGTTGGAAGGTGCGTGCTTATTGCGGATTGGATCAGGCTCTTAGTAGTCTGGAAGGTTATTTCGTAATTTTTATGATGGACGGCATTGATGATATGCCTTCTGAAAACGAGCCGGTTTATATCACTGGCGTGGGCACGGAAGATGATGGTGATGAAGCGGAAGCACAACAAATGCTCCGTCAGAATGAAGGAATCTATCAGACTTTCACTCAATTGAAAGCCGACCAGCCATTTATATTTATGTCTACTGTAGAAGGTCGCAAATGCTATTATTATGTAGACGACAACGGAGTGTTGCGTGAGCGTAATGATGGTGAAGACTATACAGTTACGGTTCCTCAATCAGGCATCTACCGGATTACCATCAATATGGGTGAACAAACGATCAGTTACGATGAAATAGGAGCTGTATATCTTTATAACCATTCGGGTGGGTATAGACAGGATTTCAACTATCTGGGATATGGCAAATGGGGTGTGAAGAATTATACTGCCCGGAAACAAACGGAAAGTTGGGCAGGAAGCGGTGAAACCCGTCATAGCTTTAAGATGGAAATCAACGGAACAACCTACCGTTGGGGACATAAGGAGAAAGATAAAGGGCAACCGAATCTGACTACCGACAACAGCTATTATAATTTATATCAACTGGCATTGGGCACAGATCCATGGGATTACAGTTTCCGTTTCTGCGACGAATTACTGCAATGGGGCGAAAAGCAGGGAAATGTCTATTATGCTACGGTGAAAACCGATGTAACCCTCTATTTCAATGCAGAGTTTGGAACGTACACCCACCGTTGGGTAGCTTCGGAAACGAATGAAGATTAAAACTGAATAATAATATGAAGAACTATATAGTATCATTATCAAAAAGAGCTTTGTTGTTAAGCGGTGCACTGGCAATATTTACAGCTTGTGACGACGGCGATCTGGGAGACATCTACAAAGGTAATTCATCCGGTGAATATGTGTCGGATGTGAACTGGACAGATGCAGCCGACAAAAGTACGGGAACTTATATCAAATATTTCTATGAGAATGCCAGCGGACGGGATACCTTTTGCGGAAGCATTTACTGGGAAAAACCGAATACACCGGAAACCGGAGAACCGGCAAGCACGGGCGGTAGCGGCGGATGGTCGCAGGGACATGCATTGGACATCGTGATCGATGCTTATATCCGTCACGCAAACAATCCCGAATATCAAGCTCATTTGTATGAAAACATCATGAAACCTTTCCTGCCGGCTTTTGATGACTGGAATGAACATTGCGGTTATGGTGGCAAAGACTTCTGGAATAACTTCTATGATGATATGGAATGGATGGCACTGTCTTGTCTGCGGGTTTATGAATTGACTGGCGATCAGGATTACTACAGTGCGTTGATGAAGATGTGGAACCATATCAAGGGAGCGAAGAATGACTATAAAGGGGTAGGAGGAATGGCATGGAAAACGGATGCGCCGGCTTCACGTATGTCTTGTTCCAATGGTCCCGGTTGCCTTCTGGCTATGAAATTGTATCAACTTACCGTTAAGGAGGCTAAAGATGGCTGGGAAGAGCAGGCTGCTTATTACCTGAACTTCGCCAAAGAGGTATACAACTGGATGACGGCTTATCTGTGTGATATTTCCACCGGACAGGTATATGATAATCTTAGTATTAAAGATGACGGAACACCGGGAGATCCTGATAAAGTAGCCTTGTCTTATAATCAGGGAACATTTATGGCGGCTGCCCTGGAGCTGTACAACGCTACCGGTGAGGATGAATATCTTCGTAATGCGGTTGCTTTCGGCTCTTACCAGGTGAATAAGAAGATGGATTCCAACTATCCGGTATTCAGTGGTGAAGGAAATTCGGGAGATAATCTTTTATTCCGTGGAATATTTGTCCGTTACTTCCTGGATATGGTGAAACAGCCGACTAACAGCCTTTATCCGGAAAAGACCAAGAATAAGTTTATCGCTGCATTGCGCAGCTGTTCTGATGTGCTTTGGACGTTGGCTCATCCCGAAGGCTATTATGTGTGGGAGTACGATTGGGCAAAAGCACCGACCTTCGGTAATCGTGACAACAGGGAAGATCGCCTGACAATCTCCTTGAATGCGGAAGTCCCGGGAGCAACAATGATTGAAATCCGTGCTCGTTATGAAGACTGGGTGCAAGGTAAAGCAACGGAAAAGGCCAACTGGGTCGGACCGGATTTCGGTAAGAAAGCAGAGGAATAAGATTGATTTATTACACATAGAAAATCGAAAAGAAAGATGATACATATAAAAAGAAATATTTGTCTGGTGGCTGTTTCTTGCACTCTTCTTGCAGGTATACCTTTGCAGGGTGTGGCGCAAACGGGAAGAACGGCAAAGGTGCAGGCCACACAAAGTAATAAAATAACAGTGTCGGGTACGGTATTGGACAAGACGACAAATGACCCGTTGATCGGTGTGTCTGTTGTCGTGAAAGGGGTGGCCAATGCAGGTACGATTACCGATATGGATGGTAAGTTTACATTGAAGCTGCCTTATGCGGAAGCTCCGTTGGTGTTTTCTTACCTGGGTTACCAGCCACAGGAAATTGTTCCCGGTGCAAAGAAGGAACTGACTGTCTTACTACAGGAAGATACGAAAGCCTTGCAGGAAGTGGTTGTGGTAGGTTATACCAAACAACGTAAAGAAACGATGATCGGTTCTGTTGCTACCATCACGACAAAAGATCTGACGCAAAGTCCTACTGCCAATATCAACAATGCGCTTGCCGGACGTCTGCCGGGGTTGATTGTAAACCAGTATGCGGGTGGTGAACCGGGTGTGGATCAAAGTGAATTGTTTATCCGTGGTAAGGCAACTTACGGTAACCAGAGTGCCATTGTCATTGTCGATGGAATCGAACGTGACATGAGTTACCTCGCACCGGATGAAATTGAAACATTCACTATCCTGAAAGATGCTTCGGCCACTGCCGCTTATGGTATCCGTGGTGCAAATGGTGTAATCGTTATTACTACCAAACGTGGTAAGGCAGCGGAAAAGGCAACCGTGAACCTGAAAGCCTCTATCGGTATTAACCAGCCGATCGGTTTCCCCGAATATTTAGGCTCTGCCGATTATGCAACTTTATATAATGAAGCCAGATTGAACGATGCCAAGATGACGGGCGCAGACATCAGCAGTTTGAACCTTTTCTCTCAACAGGCGATTGACAATTTCCGCCGTGCGAAAGGAGACAATTCCGATGGTTTGGGATATGACTGGGATTATTATGATTTTGCCTTCAAACCCGGTTTGCAGGAAGATGTCAGCCTCTCCATTCGTGGAGGTACGGACAAGGTACGTTATTATGTACTGGCCAATTACTTTTCACAAGGAGGTAACTACAAATATGCGAATGCCGGTGAATATGATTCACAGACTAAATTCACCCGTTACAATTTCCGTTCGAACATCGATATTAACATTAATCGTTATTTGAGCACCCGTCTGGATTTGGGTGCTCGTATTACCGACCGTAATGCACCGGGTACAACAGCCGGTCGCCTGATGACCATCTGTGCTACCCAGCCTCCATATTTGCCCATCCTGGTGGAAGAAAACGCGCATCCGCAGAATGAGGAATACATTCAGCAAAACTCTCGTGGAATGCTTTATGGTGACAATATCTACCGTTACAATCTTCTGGGTGAATTGAGCCGTACCGGTTATCTGAATGAAAAGAACACGTATCTGAATGGTAGTTTTGCCATGAATCTGGATATGGAATTTCTGACGAAAGGATTAAAAGCGGAAGTGATGTTCTCTTATGATGCTTCTGAAGGACGCTGGATTAATCGTAAACTGGATACTTACAAAGACGGTTATCGTGAATATCCGAAATATGCGACGTTTATGCCGATCGAAGGTTCGGATGCTTATATGGCAGGCGGACACTATACGGGTGCTTACAAAACGGGTAACAAATATGATATTGACCAGACTATTGGCAACGGATTCAGTCATAACGCTTCTGACGGACGTACTTATATACAGGCACGTTTGGATTACAACCGTTTGTTTAGCAACCGCCACGAAGTGACCGCCATGTTATTGGCAAACCGTGGTAACCGTACTGTTAACAATGAACTGGCTTATCATAGCCAGGGTATCACCGGACGCTTTGCTTATTATTATAATCAGAAGTATCTGATGGAATTTAACTTCGGTTACAATGGTTCCGAAAACTTCGCTCCGGGCAAACGTTACGGGTTCTTCCCAGCTGGTTCAATCGGTTGGGTAGTCTCTGAAGAGGAATTTATGAAAAAGGCTTCCTGGATTGACTTCCTGAAAGTAAGAGCCTCCTATGGTTTGGTAGGTAGTGACAACGTTAGCAGCCGTTTCCCATATCTGGCTTTCTACGGTGGTGGCAGCGGTTATGATTTCGGTAATAACTTTGGTACGAATGTAGGCGGTACTTCCGAAGGTAATCTGGCTAATGCGAATCTGACTTGGGAGAAAGCCCGTAAACTGAATGTCGGTATCGACTTTACTACCCTGAACCAACGTTTGGCATTGACGATAGATGCATTTTATGAATATCGTTTTGACATTATTACAGATATGAATAGTGACGGTATCATGGGATATCCGGATATTGTAGGTAAAGATGCAGCTTTACAGAATCTGGGTGAAGTAAGCAACCGCGGTGTGGATATCGAATTGAGCTGGAATGATAAGATTGGAAAGGATTTCCGTTACTATATTCGTCCGAACCTGACTTTCTCCCGCAACCGTTTGGAATATAAAGCGGAAGTTGCCCGCAAGAACTCCTGGCGTAAAGAAACCGGTAAACGCTTATACGAAAACTTCGTCTATGTGTTCGATCATTTTGTAGCCGATCAGGAAGAGGCTGACCGTTTGAACAAGATCGGTTATCAGCCGTGGGGACAATTAATTCCGGGAGATGTTGTTTATAAGGATTTGGATCGTAACG
>ERZ779992.1702-NODE-1702-length-10961-cov-3.333670_pt1 | contig 10961 bp, 21 predicted proteins | sample MGYA00511934_ERZ779992 | MGnify/ENA primary metagenome ERZ779992 (study PRJEB29588, sample SAMEA2163248) | human gut metagenome | biome: human gut; feature: human-associated habitat; material: faeces | place: Denmark | collected 2008/2010 ...
CGCTCCTTGGACAGGGCGACCTCGATACCAGATACCAGATCGTCGCAGTACAGTAGGTTCGCCGCCCGGTACAGACCGGCATTGCCCGTCCCGATGGAGGTAAATTCCAGCGTCTCAAATCGCTGACGCTTATCAAGGTCAATTCGGCAGTCCTTTGCGTTGGTGCTGGACACCTGAACGGTAGGGAATACATCATGCCATAGATATTCTCCCTTCTGGTCAAACAGCCGGAGGCATTCGTCATAAACTCCCCGCACAAAGGAATTGGAGTGGCTGCCCGTCAGATTCGGGTTGTTTGGGTCGCGCCCAGCAATCCAGGTCAGCAGGAAGATTGCAAGCGTGGTCTTTCCTACGCCGGGGGGCAAACTAACCGCCAGCAAATCCAGCTTGTCATCCCCGCACAGCGCTTGTAGGGCATCAACCACGGGCTTTAATTGCTTCTTCCGTGGCTGATAAAACCGCTTTTTCGCCTGCCTATCCAGCTCCATATAGGTGAGATAGCTGTCAAAGTCATATGGAGCCTCAAACAATAGCCCCCGCCGCCAAAGGCTGTAGAATCCCTCCACCTGAGACATGGGCACTTTATCCATCATTCGGTCGCACATATCCTTCAATTTTTTATTCGCCCGATGTGCCGCCGTGAAATCAGTCTCAGCCCATGCCTGACACAGGGAAAACAGGTCTTCATATGCCCCGATATCACCCGGTCTGTTCTCGATAGCCCCCAGAATGGAGGTTGACAATTTCTCATAATCCATACTCTCACCTCACAGAGCGTCAGCTTGTTCAAATGCTTTCAGCAGTTTGGGAAACTGGATTGCGAAGAAATCCACCATTTCCTCGTTCTGCGCCCAGCCGGAATTTTCGGCAAGGCCGCTTTCAAATAGAAATGCGTGAATGATCTCATGCCGCTTCACCTTGTTTGTCTGAACCAGAAGGTTTTGCTTGCAATTTGGTTCTCCCTTGCTGTCTTCGTAATTTTCAACCAGCATTTCTTTCGTAGTTTCGTCACAGAAACCGTCACAATCCTTGAGCCTTGGCTCTTTGCTTCCCCGAATTACTGTAAGCGTATATTCCGCTCCCAAAACGTCGATTTTCATAAATTCCCTCCTGATACAAAAATAAGGGCTGCCCGTGCGTATCTCAGCACAAGCAGCCCTTCGGCTATGGCTCCCACCTATGGGAACATTTATTCACTTATGGGTTTGCCCCCCTATACATGCTTCATGATCTCTATCAGCACGAATATGGGGAACAGAATAATTAGCAACACCCACATAGGTCAGACCTCCTTATTTCAGTTCGCAGTCATACAGCGCAACCAAAATGGCAATATTTTCTTTTGGTAATTCAACTCCGGGTTCATCAGCCATATCGGTGAGGCTCAAGAACTTCCCTGTAACCTTAGCCACGTCTAGAGGTTTGTACTCCTCTGCTTCTGCGACAAATTCGTCTTTCATTTGGCAGTGATATACAACTGTACGGTCTCCGTTCCGCAGAACCTGAACAATAAGCGTATTTCCGTTCTCCAAGGTTGACGCAGCAGTTTGACCAACAATAGAAACCTCGTCACCTTGTTTCAACGCATAGACATCAACATCTGCGGCAACTGTCGGCGCGTCGCCTTTCCCTCCACACGCCGTTAATGTCACGAGAAATACGATAATGGCGCTAATGCGCAATAGTTTTTTCATAATTATTCCTCCTTTTGGTCAATCACGATCTGATCTGCTCTTCTGGCACCGGGCTTACGCTCCTGAATGACTACCTCATAGCCCAGAACGTCCAGCATTTCGACTGCTTTGTCGAAGGACATGTTTGGGTTTGTTAGTCTAGCGCTGACTTCATTGGCTTTTTGCTTCCCTATCGCTTTCGCCATGGAAAGAAGCGTAACGCCTTTATCTCGCATTACCTGTCTGACCGCTTTGTTTATCTGCATTGGTGGCACCCCCCTATGTGTCTTTAATATACACCAGATATATTCGCATGTCAATATAATATTTAATAAATTTATTTTGTTTTATTATTGTGCCTGAGTGGCGCTTCTATAAATTTTATTTCCGCCTTTTTATCTTTTGGAAGATTTTCTGAATGGTGAAAGGCTCTTTTTCTTTTTTCGGGATTTTTCGAGAAGGAGAGGGGCTTTTTATTTTTGCGGGTACTTGTGGGCAGCGGCATTCCTTATTTTTTTGTGCGTGACATTTTTGGCTTTGTGATAGCTTCCTGATATGACATTCCGCACTTTTTTACCCTGTAATATACCGCTGGCTCTGTGATTCCGTATATTTTACACCACTCAGACAGCCTTTTCGTCTCTCTGCCTATTTCAATTCCGAGAACACCGTCTTTTTTCAAGGCAATTTCTGGTGGAACTCCATTTCGTATTCTTTTCAGAACAGTTTCCTTTTTAATCCCATTTTCTGCGCATTTTATTCTGAAATCCTTGTCAACTTTGCACTTTACGGCCTCTGCTACAGCCTCTTCAAAAGAACATCCAGCGTGTATCCGTCCGCTCATGACAGAATAATTCAGCCCAGTTCTTTTGCAAAAATCAGGAAGGGTTTCACCGTCATACAGCTTTACATTCCGCTTGTTCTTATTCTGATCGCCTCTGGGTATCCAGCGACAATTTTCGGGAGAATATCCCTTGTCGTTGTCAATTCTGTCTATTGTAAGCCCTTTTTCATACCCATTCTGGTTAGCCCATTCAACAAATGCCATAAAATCGTGTTCCCATTCATCGCACATTTTAATTCCTCTTGCGCCGTAATTGGGATAGTTTTTATCGCTCTCATGGTTGCACCGTGCTTTGATTCCTTCCCACCTACTATATAGCTCGTGGTCTTTGTATCTTGGCTTTTTTTGTTTTTCAACGATTTTTACGGGAGCACTTTTCACGCGCTGGCATTTGCAAATTCCTTTGTTCTTGCCTTTTACATAATCTTTCCCGTTGTGCGTCTGCTTTTCAAGGCCGCAGTGGACACAGCGCAGTGTCCACACCTGCCTGTGGTTGTCCCAATCGTAATCAACTTTTTCAACCCTAAAACAGCCATAAATCGTTCCAACCCTTGCCTGATAGAACATTTCTTGCTCTGCTTGTAAATATTTCATCCAAATCACCTCACATATATTATAGCGCCTTTTTTGTTTTTTTCAATATTTTTTAAGTGTAGTGGGATGATAATTGGCTACGTCGGTACTAGGTAGGCTAACCGCCCAGCAATCCGCCTGGCCATATCCCCCGCCCCCGGTGCTATCCAGCAGCAGCCGGAACCGCTGGACGGTGCCGGACGGCACAAGATCCAGGAAATGTAAGCTGTCCACACTATGCAAACACATTTTGACCGTATCGGCATGAACGGCAAAACGAACGCAACAAAATAAATATTTGGTTGCGTTCAAGACTACAAAAGAATACGCCAAAATGCAATATTTATTGAAAATGTTCTGATTTCTCCGCGTTTTGTGGTGTTTTCGTGTCCTTGTATCGTGGACTAGGCGTATGTACTTGTGCTGTAGACATTTATGCTATTATGTGCGCATATAAAATACGGCAGAATCTGAACCATGATACATAAAATATTTTGCATTTTCCTATTGACAATACAAAATATATTGTGTATAATGTTCACGTAAACAAAAAAGCGCCCCCGCAATCCTACCACAGACCGGGAGCGCACCTCACAAGGAGGCACCGCTATTATAGCACGGCCTCCGCAGAATTACAAGGAGGAAATTAAAATGTTAAAAACCAACAGCAAGCAAGCCGCCGAAAATATCCGGGCCTATATCGTGGACGGGTTCACGCCGGAAGGATACACCGACAACCCGCCGCAGGATTTCGCCGGGATCGCCGCTTTCATCCTGGCCACGTTCCGCAATGAAAAATACTGGTGTCTACAGGACGTCCGCTATTATCACGGCTGCGAAGAGCTAGCCTTCCGGGACTGGTGCGCAGGGCTGGCCGGGGTCCTTGATACTTGTTATTATTATAACCGTTCTGCGGTCGATGACCTCGGCGCAATCCTGGAGGAAACCGCCCAAGAAAAAGCCCGGTACACTGAACAGCAAGCCGAACAGCTTTTAACCGATTTGATTTACCGGGAACTTCTGAAAGGAGCGTCGAAAAGATGAGAAAATACACGTTGAAAGCGCTCCGGGAGCTTGTGCGGCTCGGAGTGGCTGAGGATTACACCAACAAGCCCGCCGAGAACCTTTACACGCTCCGCAGGCTTGAAAAGGTGGGCTATTCTTCCGGGGTTTATGGCCTTAACGGCGGATTGGTCGAAGATACCGAAACCGGGCAGTTATACGCCATTATCGGGCGTTGTTCCAACCTGTTTATCTTGTTTTAAGGGGGTGTAGCCGTGGCACTGCTTGCAATTCTGGTTTTCCCGCTGCTGGTGCTGGCGGAGCTGCTGAAGATCAGCAAATAATGTGCAAGCCGTCCGGGCATTGTCCGGGCGGCTTTTCTTTCTGTCCGCGTCCAGATCAGGCGCGGCGTTGTCCGTTTGCCCTGCCAACGTGGCGGGGCTTTTCTCTCGCTATACCCTGTAAGGCTCTCAGCGGCTTTTTAAGCGGTTTTTATCCCGGCAATATAAATTAACGTTAAACATCGTTCCCGCCTCAAAATGGGCACGTATGGACGCCACGCAATGCCGCGCGGCATTTTATGCAGCGCGTGGGGTGCTCAGCGCCCGCCGTTGCCCCGTTCCCCGTGCCGGATATGCCAGGATACCCCCGCAGCTTTTCGCCCGTCTGATCGCTTTCTACACCCTCCGGCGTTCTGCCCTCTGTGGCGGTGCAGGGGTTACAGCCCACGATCCACCGGAGGCAACCCCGGTTCCGGCCACATTTCCCGTCAGTTTTTTGCGCCAGGGCTGAAAATCCCCGCAAGGCGCCCAGCTCGTGAGCCATAGTCGCAAAGTCGCAGCCGAAAATTCCCGTTTCATAGTCGCAGAAAGTCGCCCCGAAAGTCGCAAGACCTCCGGGGCGTTTTTATAGTCGCTATAGTCGCTGGGTCAAAGTCGCTGTTATAGTTGCTCGAGCTTCCGACCGCACACTGGGCAAAAATTCCAAGTCACCGTCATTTGCCGCCCGCTATGGGCAACCACGGAGAATGTTTCCGGTTTGTTCACACACTCTCTGCAAAAGTCGCAGGCGGGTTTCCTAGCGCCACCCTCCATCAGCATCCGGATTTGGGCAACCTCTGTGCACATTCGTTCGATGGCGTATTCCGTCTTTTCTCTCATTCCGTTCCACCCTCCGCGTCAATGATAGTCGCACCGCTACCGCGAACATCTTCCAGATACTTCTGCCGCAGCTTCTCCGGGTCTGCCCGCTCTCCAAGCGGATTATCCGGCTTTAAGACCACTTCCTGCTGGTCGGTGTAGTTCATATTGTTTTTCATCAAAAAAATTCCGGCAACGGGGTTAATCTTGCCATTTTGCATGAAATCCTCCATCTGAGCGTTGATTAAATCCCTCGCTTTTTTGATAGTGTCACGCACAGAGTCGCTTAAATCCCTGCTTCTAGGCTGATTATTGCACCATCTCCACATGGTCATTCTGTCCACACCGAAAGCTAAAGCGAATCCTGCGAAAGTCGGCTTCATATCATTCTCAGCGCACAGGCTGAAATAGTCGAAGCACCGTTTCTGCACCGCCTCCAAGCTGTCCATGTCCGGCTTGTCCCACTTCATGATGGTCATGGAATGGTTAATGTACTTGGTATTGTCTCCTGGTTCCAGATCAGGAACTTGATAAGGCTTCTTTTTGAGTTTATTGCTTTCCGCCAAAGTCGTTGTCCTCCTTTACTATCTTAGTAGATTTACTTATATTCTTTACCATAACACATACACACTACAAGATATAAGATTATATTATATACTATACAGGGATAAAGCTATAATATTAAATTCCGTCTCCTGTTTTTCGTTTTCGCCCTCCTTTCTGTACAATCCTTCCCAGGCGGGCAAGGCCGCTTTCCCCCGCGGACGAATATGTAATTGCAGCACCGGCTGCCTTCGTAGTATCCGAAGAAATACCGGCACCCGACGCAATACTTCCTGCTATCCTTGTATTCCATATTGCCCCTAGAGAACAGGCAGGCTCCCAATCCCGCCAAGCATCCCGGTTTCTTGGCATATCATAAGCAGTCTTGTCTGCGCCGTCATCCGAATTTCAGCCGGTGCCCGTTCCGTTGCCGTGTGCAAGACGGAAATACACTCGATCCCCTTTCCCTTGTCCACAGACAGCACATAGGACGTCGCAGATACCGCAGAGGCAAACCACTCCGGGACGTTGCCGTAGGCGTATTTTGCAAACATCCTCCGGAGAATCTTTTCCGGGTCAGATTCTTCCTGCTCGATGGCGGTTATCTCCCATTCCCCGGACTTGGCGACTTCTTTCACTGTTTCGGTCAATTTTTTTGCAAGCATCTCGCGTGCAGTCTTCATGAGCAACGCATCATCAAATTTGAAATCCTGTTCTGCCATTATTCATGTACCTCCAATGTGTAGTCGGTGTTCACAGGAATCAGCGGGGCGATAAAGTGCCAGCAGTCCATGTAGGTGAGTTCATTGCTCATTCTCCGACCTCCCGCCAGTCTCCCTTGATGTTTGTAATGTGTGTGTTCATATTTATGCCACCATGAAAAACAGCCCCCACAAAACCGGGTGCCGTTTTACCCTTCTCCACAGTGCTAAAGCAACTGCCGCGTTCGCGTTTTCCCAGTTTCCAATATCAATCACATATCCGTTTTTTGAAATGAGAAGTTCCTGCATCAGAATAGAGAAGTCAAAGCCGCTGAGCCAGCACTGTTCTTCCGCCCTCTTCAAAATTTCTATAACACCATTCGAGTTTTTCATTCTTCCCTCCGTTCACCGTAGCTGCAAAAGTCGTTCATTTCCACGCAAACAGCCTCGCCCTTGTAACCTCTGGCATTTGGGTAGGGCTCGGTATGCAGCATACACATAGGGTTTTCGTCTCCCTGCCGGTGGATACAGTCTTTGCACCGAACTATGTGGAGCGTTTCAATGAACCCGTCTGCGAAACCAGCATCATACCCCGCCTTGTACTGCCCCCTATCATATTTCAGAGCTTTCAGAAGTTCCTCCCGATTCACCCGGATACCGATTTTTATAATCGCCTGTACTACGGCATCTCCGATAGCATCCTGGAAGTCGTTTAAATTCAAGCTGGCAGGTGGGGTGTAGCCGTTAAGTTCTTCCATTTTCATCCTCCTTTTTCTCCCCATAGCTGCAAAAATCATCGCCGTCTACCTCGTTAGGGGACATGCCCTGCTCATATTGCCAATGATAGCAATACCCAAATGACGTCCCTCCTTTGTTGGTGGGGTGCTTGCCTATTTCCTCAAATGTAATGCAGTCCCGGCACCTGACAACCGGCACCATGGATTTCATTTTTTCTTTCGCGTCCAGCAGTTGGGCGTTGCGCGAAATCAGCTGCTTCTGCACACACGTAAACTCTGCGAGTGATACAGCTCGCACGGTGGGCATGCTATCGACCGAGCAAAGCGCCACATCCTCATTAAAATTAGGTATAACGCCAGAAATTTTTATAATCTCAGTTGTAAGTAAATCAGCATCAATCAGCCTCATAAAAATTCTCCTTCCTCGGCATCTCTTTCAGCCAGCGTCTGACGGCAAAGAACCGAATGCGTGACGGCTGATTCTTCGCCCACCGCTCAATAGCGGCGGCGTAAGCAATTCTAGCATTAAGGCGCTGACGGTGTTCTTGCCTTTCACTCATTTCCAATACCTCCATTTTTCGTAAGATATTTAATTTCTTCTTGCACCAGCGTTCGGTTGCTCATGATAATATGTGATTTTGTAACCCTGTTGGGGCAAGCCACGCACTCGCACTTGTAGGGGTTGCTGCTCCAATTATCCCGGAAAGGGCAACTGGAGTTGAAACAGTCTGTCACTCTCCATCGCCTCCCTTCGGTGGCGCAGGCATTGGCCTCCAGCGCGTAATTTCTCCCGGCTCTCGCTTAAAGTTCCCTGCTACCCACGTTCCATCATCGGATATGTAGCCTTCTCGCACTATCGGGAATGGCTCTTCACCGGGCATTTCAACCAGAACGGATGCGAAGGCATCAGGTAATTTCTCACTGCGCGGAATCCATCGCTCCGTTTTTACTTCCTCCGGCGAAAGCCCCGTATCCTCATATTGTGCAAGGCGAGTATAGAGTTTCTGCACGATGCAGCCATTTCGGCACCCACCCGGCTTATTGCTGGGGCGTATGCAATAGTTATCCTGCCCGCAGCATTCCCACGGATCAAGATTTTGCCAGTGTTCAACCGTCAATCGTTTCATCGTTTTCCTCCTTCGGCGGTTCAGGAAGCGGCATCCAAGCCAAAACCTTCGCTTTCTGTCCCTGCGCTACCTCGCCGCCCCATCTACCGTTACAGTAATAGCCGATACCGCAAGTGCAGAGCATTGGATTGTTACAAGACTGCTCCAATCATCGTCGGTTCGCAACCACTCCCCATGCCGCACCGGCTCCACATCGGCGCGGGCAACTCGTCTTCTACAAACTCGGTAACGGTCATATCCGGAGCCTTAAAACCATATCGCAGCATGGTATCTTTAATTGTCTCCCGGCTGATGTAATCACTCATTTCAATTCCTCCAAAGTAATCTGCCCATCAATGGGCGTATTGTCGGCCTCTTTCCGCTTCCGTTCCGGGACGACTTCTCTCACAAGGGGGTTGCGGCTTATTGCCCGATTGAATGCCCCACAAGCCATCCATCGTCCCGCCCAGTCCGTCGCTTCACTATGGGTAATCCCGTATACTTTGCATTTGCAAAGCACTTTATCGTGATACTTGCCCTTTATGAAGTTGCTACACTCCCGGCACGTATGCCCATCCAAAACGCCGAAAAACCGGTGCATTAGAGCAAGTTTACGTAAAGCCATTATAGTTCCTCCACATAGCACCAACTCTGGGGCTGGCGTTTGATATGACCGCCATTTTCGCAATATGCACACCCATATTCATCGCACACACGGATTTTCCACAACGATTCTTTCAACCCCGGAAGACAGCAGTTGCAAGAAGAAGCGCCGCGCTTCCCATCCAAGCCGCTCTCTGTTCCAGTCTTTCACCGTATGATCGCGATTAAAAAGGCGTATCGCGCTGGCCGACGTCAGGTATGTACACGGCGGGTGTGCAATCAGCATATCCCACTTCCCAACATCATGCGCCTGCCCGTCCATAGTGGTCACGTGCCCTCCCTCGAGAGCTTTCAGGGCATCACCAAGGATGTGCCATTCAGGTTTCCCGCCGGACGGCTCCTGAATATCGCAGGAATAGGCCTCATGCCCCAGCGCCCGGAACGCCTTGCACACGGTTTGCGATTCCTCGCAGGCTATCAGGACTTTCATTTTTCCCCCTTGCTTTCTGCCGGGGCTTTGAGCCATGCCAACCTGCATTCCTCGCATCCCGGCATATTCTCGCAGATATCTTTACGACCCTCGCAAATAAACGTTCCGGTGCTGAGTAACTTTGCCAGCTCCTCGTCCGTCATGTTCCGGATGCGGTCGGCGTTGGTCATCGGCTCATACCTATCTTTCAAGCCTTCATCGTGAATGCAGCCGTCACAAGCCGCCCATCCACCCGGGGCAATTCGGTACTTGCAGCTGGTGCATAGCTCATTTTTCATTTCCCATTTCCTTTCTGTTTTCCTTTGGTTGAAAGACTGCTGTTTGATGTTTTGATGCCATCGCCTTTTCTGGATATAGCTATTATTTCACCAGATTCTATAGCTACCTCATCGTTTCCTTTTATAGCATTATTTACAGCATTAACCTTGATGGTAACATTTTTAATAGAAATGTCATCTTTGCTCTGGATACCGTTGTTATAGTTGCCAGTTACTGATAATGCTCCTTTTCCAACCAATTTAAGGTCACATGCTGCATAGATGGCAGCATTACCATTTTCACTGGAAGAATTGTCTGAATTGTCGTCAGCTTCAGCTCTTGCATCAACTATACAGTTATAAGTGTTTTCCTCAGATTTGATTTTTACATTATCAGCATTTTTAATATAAATAGGTGAACCGTTAGAACATGTGATGGATGTACCATTCAATACAATGGTGATTTCGGCATTATCGTCAGCATTAACTACAATCTGTCCTTCTGATAAGAGTCCGGTAACGGTATATTCGCCAGCCTGTGTTATGGTATATACGGAATCATTCTGTGTTATTGTAGAACCATCAGTTGATGTAATGCTGAATTCTCCTGTTATTTCAGTTTTGTAGTTATCGGCATCATCTGCGTGAGTTACATTGGTATCCTGGGCAGTAATGCTGGAAGTTACAGTGGTATCAGTATTTTTGCTGTTGGTTGTATAGTTTTGTGAACCACAGCCTGATGTCATAAGACACATGGCAAGAATAACTGCGGCTACGCATGATTTGTTTACTTTTTTTAAATTAATCATATATATTCATCCTTTCATTCATTATCTCTTTAGTTAATATAGATATTGTCGGATAGATATCGTTAATGCATATATCATTAATATCAATATCAATATCTATGTCAGGTGGATTCTAAAGTTAAAAGTTTTATTATGCAGGCATAAACAATGTTTAGATCTTCTGCCCTTTACATCTTATCTATAGTGTAGGTGGGAATAGTGAAGAAAATATGATGAGAATGAGGATATTTTGTGTCCTGGAGAATGACAAAAGAAAAAGCCGAGGCAGGGTTTTTATTCCTGTATCGGCTTTATTGGCTTTATTGGTGTTATGGAGTGTTTATCAGCGCTTTAATGTCTTCTTCTGGTGTGGTGATAGGTGCTATGCCATATTTTTCCACAAGAAGGTTCAGAATATTAGGAGACAAAAACGCAGGTAGAGAAGGACCAAGACGGATGTTTTTGATACCAAGGTGCAGAAGCGTCAACAAAATGCAGACTGCCT
>ERZ779992.1720-NODE-1720-length-10871-cov-5.038369_pt1 | contig 10871 bp, 9 predicted proteins | sample MGYA00511934_ERZ779992 | MGnify/ENA primary metagenome ERZ779992 (study PRJEB29588, sample SAMEA2163248) | human gut metagenome | biome: human gut; feature: human-associated habitat; material: faeces | place: Denmark | collected 2008/2010 ...
AAGAAAAGAACATAATATTTAACACAAATGCACCGTAAGTATGTTAGAGATATACTTACGGTGCATTTATTTATGCATAATTAATTTAAAATACCTTTAGCGTACAAAAAGATATGCCGTATATCCCACATACATAAGAATACATGCAGCACCTTCCCATCTGCTCATTGTCTTCTTGGTAAATGCGAAGAGAAATAATACCATTCCACTGGCAAGAAGTATGATACAGTCAATAAGTGATTCGGAAAGAACGTGAAGAGGCTGTATCGCAGCAGACATACCTAAGATAAATAATATATTAAATATGTTAGAGCCGATTGCATTGCCAAGTGCGAGTCCGCTGTCACCTTTCCTTGTGGCAACTATAGAAGTTACAAGCTCAGGCAGGGATGTTCCGATTGCGACTATTGTAAGACCTATGAAATTCTGGCTTACACCAAAGTTGGCAGCTATGATACAGGCTTTATCTACAACAAGATTACCACCGAATATTACTGCTATAAGACCACCGGCAATATAAAGAAGACTCTTAGGCAGAGGCATTATTTTACAATCCTCAGCTTCTTCCCTGTTTTTAAGTGCTGATATTATCATGCATGTGATGTAAGCTGCCATTCCGGCAAGGAGAATAATGCCTTCAATTCTTGAAAGTCTGCCATCAATAAACATAAAGCAAAGAATAGCAGTTATTATGATATTAACAGGCATATCACGCTTGAGAATGTCACGGTTAGTAGAAAATCCTGCGATAAATGCACAGATACCTACAACGACAAGACCATTAAATATGTTAGAACCAACAACATTGCTGATTGCAATGTCATTACTGCCAGAAAGGGCAGCGTTAATACTAACAGATGCCTCAGGGGCACTGGTTCCCATTGCAACAATGGTAAGTCCTATGATAACGCTTGGTACTTTAAGGATTTTGGCAAGGGAAGAACTTCCCTCCACGAAGAAATCCGCGCCTTTTATTAATAGCACGAAACCGATGAGTAGTAACAAATATTCCATAATAAGCTCCTTTCTTGCGATAAAGGAATGGAATAATATAAAAAGAGACCTTTATCGCATCAAAAATGAATTGATAAAAGTCTCGTTAATTGTAATAATAACCGGCTGTTCAGCGTGATGACGATTACTATTGCACCGGATACGATGCTAACTACTCCCTCTTATAGATATTATACTAATATATATGTGTAAATGTGTCAATTAAATATTATAATTCAGATTATTTTTCACAGAGTGATATAAAATACTCATGAATTCTTGTGTCACCTGAAAGCTCAGGGTGAAATGCAAGACCAATCTGGTTATTATATTGAACAGCAACGGTTCTGTCATCAACAGCTGCAAGAACATCAACATTATCCTTGATTGATGAAATGTATGGCGCACGGATAAATGTCATTGGAAATTCATCAAAGCCCTTCATAGGAGCAGTTCTTGCAAAGCTGCCTAACTGTCTTCCATATGCATTTCTTTTTACAGTGACAGGCAGAGTTCCAATATGTATACTGTCGTCATTGTCAATGCGTCCGGCTAAAAGAATCAGACCGGCACAGGTTGCAAGTGTTGGAAGACCATCTGCTATTAAAGACTTAATTGTATCAAGCATATCCAGCTTTCTTAGAAGCTGTCCCTGAACTGTGCTTTCACCACCTGGAAGGATAATTCCGTCAATTCCTTCAAGGTCTTTTCTTTGACGTATTTCAATTACTTCATGTCCGATTTTTTCAATGATATGTTCATGCTCAATGAATGCACCCTGCACAGCAAGTACGCCTATTTTCATATTATCTGCCTCTTTCTTCCATGATTATCTGTATTTCGCTAGGATTAATACCAACCATGGCTTCGCCCAAATCTTCTGATAATTTAGCAATAAGTGCAGCATCTGTGTAGTTAGTGACAGCCTGAACTATGGCAGAAGCTCTCTTAGCAGGATTTCCAGACTTGAATATACCAGAACCTACAAATACACCTTCAGCACCTAACTGCATCATAAGAGCGGCATCTGCAGGAGTAGCAACACCTCCGGCAGCAAAGTTTACTACAGGAAGCTTTCCATTATCATGTACATAGAGGACAAGGTCATATGGAACCTGTAACTGTTTAGCTTCCTCGAAAAGCTCGTCCTTTTGCATAGATGTTATTTTTCTGATTTCAGAATTCATCTTTCTCATGTGTCGTACAGCCTGAACAACATCTCCCGTACCAGGTTCACCCTTTGTTCTTATCATGGATGCACCCTCATTGATTCTTCTTAATGCTTCTCCTAAATCTCTTGCACCACATACGAAAGGTACTTTGAACTGGGTTTTATCAATATGATATATATCATCAGCAGGAGATAATACTTCAGATTCATCAATATAGTCGATCTCAACTGCCTGTAAAATCTGTGCTTCAACGAAATGACCAATACGGCATTTTGCCATAACAGGAATACTTACAGCATCCTGAATACCTTTAATCATATTAGGGTCGCTCATACGCGAAACACCACCTGCAGCCCTGATATCGGCAGGGATTCTCTCAAGTGCCATAACAGCACATGCACCAGCAGCCTCTGCAATCTTAGCCTGCTCAGGAGTAGTAACATCCATGATTACGCCACCCTTTAACATCTGTGCAAGTCCTTTGTTTAATTCATATTGTGAATTTGTTGTCATAACTGACCTCCTTGAAAATGAATTTTATGAATTGATTTTTACATATAATATTGCACAACTGGTCATAAAGAAATATCCAATTTAATAAAAATGTCACATGCCAGAATAAGGTCAGAATAAATCAGGAATATGGTCAGATGAAAACTGACTATAAAAAAATTGTCGAATTATGTCGAACGAAAACTGTCAGTCTGATTAGTAATCAGCAGCTTTTTGTATTATAATAGAACATATTTTATAAATATGTAGGAGATGGAAAGTAAGTGCGTAGGATTAAAAGCTTTTTGATTATAATATGTATGCTAAGCATATATGCAGCTTCTTTTTATGGCTGTGGGAAAAAAGAATGGTCAGACAGCCACAATAATGAGGCTGGATTGCCGGAAATAGTCATAGGAAGTGATAACTATCCGCCATATAATTATGTTGATACAGATGGCAATGCTACTGGAATTGATGTTGAGCTTGCTACGGAAGCATTTAAAAGAATGGGCTATAAGGCCAGATTCATATATATTGACTGGGAGGATAAGAAGAATCTTCTTGCTGACAGAACAATTGATTGTGCATGGGGAAGCTTTAGCATGGATGGCAGGGAGAATGAATACAGATGGGCAGGACCTTATATGACCAGCCGTCAGGTTGTTGCTGTGAATATGGAAAGTGATATATATTCTCTTGAGGATCTGGAAGGAAAGACGATTGCAGTACAGACTACAACAAGACCTGAGAAGATATTTCTTAGCAAGACTGATGAGCGTATCCCGGCTATAAGGTCATTAATAGCTTTGCAGAAGAGAGAACTTATATATCCTTTTTTAAGCAAAGGCTATGCAGATGCTCTGGCAGCTCATGAAACTGCAATACGCCAGTACATGGAAGATTATAATATTAAGTTCAGGATTCTTGACGAACCATTAGAGACAGTAGGACTGGGAGTAGCATTTGACAAAAATGATGACCGTGGGATAGAGAAGCAGCTTACAGAAATTCTTAACCAGATGAGAAATGATGGTACAGAGAAGAAGATAATCAGCAGATATATTCCTGATGCTGATAAATATCTGGAGGTGGACAGTTATGGAAAATAATACCATTACCAGAAAGAAAAGAAAAAGAATATGGCCGATTGAGATTATAGCAGGCCTGTTTATAATGATGATTGTGTTTTTTATTGCTGTAAATGTTGATATAAAAACTACACAGGAAACACTTTCAGATACTGCGCATTATATTAATGAACAGTGCAACAGCTTTACAAGACTTAATCTTGCGTCAGAAACCAAGAGCCTGCTCAGGGTAATTGAAAGTGCGCAGCAGATAAAACATAATATCACATATGAGCGCAGCCTTTCAGATAAAGATATATTTACAGAAGAATTTATCAAAAAGAATATGCAGGAATGTTATCTGACGGCAGTTATAATCATGGATTCAAAAGGTAATCTTATAGCACAGGAATATACAGATGAATATGGTGCAGATGAGCTTAACGAATATCTTGACAGTACTTCACTTATTGATGTTGTTGATAATACTGAAAAAACATACGCAATAAGAATTGACTGTGAAGATGGTTCATATGTTGACCTTGCAGCATGTGGTATGGCGGATTCAAGTGGGATAGTTGTTGTTTATTACCACACACCGGCAGAGTATGTTAATAATTACAATCTTTCATTTACACATATATTATCAGGTTATGATGACAGGGAAGATGGAAAGATTGTTGTTACAAAGGGAAATCAGATAATAGCGTCTAATGATGACAGTATGGTTGGTGAAGATATTGATAAATATAATGTTATTAAGAAGATAAAGGAGACTGGTGCAAGTGGCAAAATAGTACATGCTGATAGTAACAGAAGGTGGGGTTCACATAATTATGGTCTTATGGAACGTGGGAGAGATTATTATGTGTATGTTTATATGCCGGAAAGAAATGTTTTTAAGACAACACCAAGAAATATGCAGTATACATTTGTTGCCTATATGTTTGCTGTACTTGTACTTAATATGATGCGCTGGAAAACGGTTCAGGGATATGAGCGTGAACAGTATGAAATGCAGCAGCAGTATGCAAAGACACTGCAGGAAAAAAATGAACAGCTACAGGAGGCAGTACGCCGAGAGGAAAAGGCTAATGCTGCCAAGACTGATTTCTTATCAAGAATGACACATGATATAAGGACGCCGCTTAATGGCATAATCGGATTGTTAAGAATTGATGAGAGCCATAAAGAAGATACAGATATGATTAATACTAACAGAAAGAAAATGTCAATAGCTGCTAATCATCTTTTATCACTTATTAATGACATTCTCCAGATGAGTAAGTTAGAGGATGGCCAGATTGAGCTTTCAAGAGAGATTGTGGATCTTAACAAGCTTGCAAAGGATATTATTACTATAGTTGAACAGCGTGCCTCAGATTCAGGTGTCAATCTTAAGTATGACAAGGTGGCAGGAAAAGTTATGTATCCATATGTATACGGAAGTCCTCTGCATTTACGCCAGTTATTTCTAAATATATACGCTAACTGCATCAAATATAATAAAGCTGGAGGAATGGTTTCAACATATTTTAAATGTATTGGAACACAGGATGGAATTGTTACATATGAATGGACTGTTACTGATACGGGAATTGGCATGAGTGAAGAATTTCTTGAACATATATTTGAACCATTTGTACAGGAAAAGACAGATGCCAGAAGTGTTTATCAGGGAACAGGACTTGGTATGGCTATTGTTAAGAGTCTGGTTGACAAAATGAATGGAACAATTAGTGTCACAAGCAAGGAAGGGGAAGGCTCAACATTTGTAATCAGAATTCCTTTCGAGATTGCAAGCAAAGTTGAAGAAATAACGGATGATAAGGAAAAGAGCAGTAATGATATTTCGGGAATTAAGATTCTGCTAGCAGAGGATAATGAACTTAATGCTGAGATTGCACAGACTCTTCTGGTGGATGAAGGCGCTAATGTTACTGTTGTCAGTGATGGTGAGCAGGCTGTCAGGGAATTTACAAGGTGTGCACCACATACATATGATGTGATTCTTATGGATATTATGATGCCAAAGCTTGACGGAATTGCCGCAACAAAAGCTATAAGAGCTATGGAAAGACCTGATGCTGTGGAGATTCCGATAATTGCAATGACAGCCAATGCATTTGAGGAGGATGCCAGAAAATGTGTTGAAGCCGGAATGAATGCTCATCTGTCAAAACCTTTACAGATGGATGTTGTAGTTGGTACAATTGCACAGTATTATAAAAGATGATTATGCAGGATAAAGGAGTCTCTGCATAATACAATAACTGATAAAAGGGGATAGCTATGATATGTAGTAATTGTGGAGCAGATATAGGAGATAATGAGACTGCATGCCCATATTGTGGTGCTATGCAGTATGAGAATTCTGAACAGAAGTACATGAAAGACCTGTACAATCTGAATGAAGGAATGGAGAAGCTAGATAAGAATACCAGAAAATACATCATAAAAAGTACAATAAAAAGTGTAGGTATAGTATGTGCGGCAATAGCGGCAGCAGTTCTTGCCGGAAGTATGTTTGGATATGGTTCATATAAGAGCATGTATAATTCTTCACACAACAGGAAAGAGATACACCAGTCATTAGATTGGTACAATAATAATATAGGTGAACTTAATTTATTATATGAAAAGCGGGACTATGCAGGCATTTCAGAACTGACAGATAGTTATAAGGGCAGTTCAAGTGTTTTGGAAAAGTGGAGTCATTACAATTTTATTAATATTTATGATTATTATTATAAAAGGGTGGCAGACATCTACATTATGGTTCATAAAGGCGAAAAACTGAGTGATTATCAGTTTGGAACAGGCTTTGAAGAGTCACTTGACATGATATATTTCATTAATAATAAAAACGGATATAATTACCGTAGGTATGAGGGCTGTACGGCAGAAGAAAAAGAAACTGTGGACGGCTGGGTTGCAGAAGCACAGAATTATCTTAAGAATGTTGCAAAGGCGACGGACAAAGAAATTAATGATATGCTTAATGAATTGTATCAGAATGGCTATTATGATTACAAGCTTGGAAAGAGCTACGAAGAGTCATTTTATAAAAAATATAATGAGGGAGGGAACAACTGATGAAATGTAATAATTGCGGCGCACCTATACAGATGAATCAGAAGTTCTGTCCTAATTGCGGCTCGCCAAATGTGGAATTTAAGAAGCATATTGATGATATGGAACAATATAATAAAAAGTTTAACAGCACACGTTCCAAAGTAATTGGTAACAGCAAATGGTTTGTGAATTATATTGCACCAATAACAGCTCTTGTTATAACAATGACTGCACTTACATTGGCTATTATTGGTAAAAATTCAATGATTGGATATGATATAGCAAGAAAAAATCAGCAGAAATATTATTCATCCCATAGTGATGAAATCCAGACAAAACTAAAGCTTCTGTTAGAAGCAGGAGACTATGCAACTCTGTACAGTATGGATTATGTGGGAGATTGTTCAATAAAGGATAATGATGATAAATACGCATGGAATGATTTTTACAATGTCGCAGGTGATTATGTGTATATAAGAAAAGGTATAATAAGTATGATGGAAAGGAATAATTCATCATATTATGGCGACGAATATATGAATACGATTTCAAGGGCTGTTGCGGACATGGAAGATATTGTCAGCAGACGTTTAAATTTATCATATCATAGTGTATCGAAAGAAAGTATTAAGTATATAAATGATATATATGAAAAATCACATGAACTGTTAAAGGCATACTGCAATCTGACAGATGAGGACATAGCCGGACTTCCTGATATGTCACAGGCAGATATACTTACACTCATTACAAGGAGGAGCTTTGAATGAGAAAAAAGAAAAAATTTAATATATCACTTCTGGCTTATGTACTGTGTGTAATTATGATTATTATTATAATCCCATGTGTTTCAGATATATCAGGTGATGTATTCAGGAGTAAAGGAAGAATGTCGGGCTATGAAGAAGACAGTCTTTATAATGATTTTATAGAGAATAATTATGAAGGGCTTCTTGAAAAGACAGAATATAACACAGGCATAGGCAAAGATATTGATAAAGATACGCAGGACTACTATACATTTGCCATTGCATATAAAAAAGCTGTTGATTACAGGGTGTATGTGAATAATGGAGAAAATGAGAAAGCAGAACAGGTGGTTAAAGATATAGATAATGCACAGTTTAATAATGTGCTGTTTAAGGAAGCACTTGAAAATGTAAAAAATATATATATTAGTAACGGACTGTCACAATAATGTGTTAATGTAATTGACTTTAAAAGAAAGATAACGAAGATAAACAGAGGATGATGAAGATGAGTAACACAGGAAGGAATAATATTATGACCGACAGGGTGTCATATTATTTTAAATCCCAGTGGAATATACTTCTGATAATAACGATATCTGGTCTTATATACAATCTCGGACTCCTTGCAGGTCCGTGGTTTGAAGGAAGAATGACAGGCTGTCTTGTTAATATACTTGGCGGTAAATCAACATTTACAGATATGCTTATTCTTGTGTTATGTTATGTAATTGCCATTGCAGTAGTGCAGATATCAAGGTATATCAAGAGATTTTATGTAAGAAGATTCGCTAATAATGTTAATAAGAACATGAAAGAGGTTCTGTATAACAGCCTTGTACATAAGAGCAGACCACAGTTACAGGAGGAAGGCGCAGGAGATATTCTTACTAAAGCTATCCTGGATGTTGATGATTGTGCTGAAGGGATGAGAAAGTTCACGACTGAGATATTTGATACGGGTGTTGCACTTGCAGCATATGCAGGAATGCTTCTTTTCTATGACTGGAGACTTGGGCTTATATGTATGATATTCCCGCCAATATCTTATATCATTGCAGAGAAGATGAAGGCTGTTGTACAAAAGACAGGTGCAGAATATAAGGTACAGTCAGGAAGGCTTAGTGAAGCAACGCTTGAAAGAGCAGAAAATGCGGTTACATATCGTGTATATGGCTGTGAGCAGGAAAGAAAACAGGCGTATGAAGATAATCTTACAGCCTATGAAAAGTCGGCAGTAAGGGCTAATATATGGGGAACAGCATTTCCTCCGATATACAAGGTTATAGCACTTGCCGGAGTTATATTTATATTATATTTTGGAAGCAGAAATGTTCTGGGAACAGGCTGGAAAGAATGGGATATTGCTATTTTAGCTACATATGTATCATGCTTTGCAAAACTTTCTAAAAAGTCCTCACATGCAGCAAAGCTGTTTAATGCAGTACATAAGGCACAGGTGTCGTGGAAGAGAATTAAACCGCTTATGAAGTATGAGAATTATAAAAATGAGGATAACAGTGTAAAGTGTGACTCACTTGAAGTAAAAGGACTTACATTTGCTTATCCGGGAGGCCATGATATATTCGAAAATGTAACATTTGAAGCAGAAAAAGGTGACATAATCGGAGTAACGGGTTCTATTGCATGTGGCAAGTCAACTCTTGGAAAGGTGTTTTTATGTGAATATCCATATAAGGGGAGCATTAAGATTGCAGGCAATGAACTTTCAGAACTTGATGATGCGAAAAAGGCAGGACTTGCAGCATATCTGGGACATGATCCGGAATTGTTTAATGATACAATTAGAAACAATATTCTTATGGGTGATGATGAGGATGTGGCTAAGCTTCTTAAGGCAGTGTGCTTTGACAAAGAAGTAAATGATATGGAAAACGGACAGGACACTTATGTTGGGAATACAGGTGTGAGACTGTCAGGAGGACAGGCACAGAGACTTGCACTTGCAAGAACACTCTGCCATAAGAAGCCGTTAATTATATTAGATGATCCATTTTCAGCACTTGATAAGGACACTGAAAGAGAGGCATTTGCTAATATTAAAGAATACACCAAGGATTGTATTGTGATTCTTATTTCACACAGATTATATCTGTTTCCACAGATGGATAAGGTTATATGGATGGAGAACGGAAAAACCATAGCCGGTACACATGATGAGATTATGAATAAATGCCCACAGTATGCGGTTCTTTATAATGAACAGAAGGGAGGCGCATCTGATGAAGAATAAAAGTGTTGGCAGAGTTATATTGAACACAATAAAAGAAAAGTGGCTGCTTACAGCAGGAATTGTAATTACTGTTGTTGGCGCAATTGTAATGGCACTGTTTCCACCACTTATTCTTGCAAAGATTATTGATACAATTGCATCAGGTACAATGCCGGCATTTTATATGATTATTATGTATTTCGGATTTCTTCTTATAACAGGTCTTATGGAGAGCGCAAGAGAGACTTTTCTTACAGTATTCGGACAAAAGATTACACACTCATTAAGAAGTGCGTTGATGTATAAGTACAGCTGTCTTACAACAAGTGGTCTTACAAGTCAGGAACCTGGAACTGTTGTTTCAAGATTTGTTGGTGATGCTGATACAGTTGAGAATCTGTTTACATCAGGAATTGTCAGTATGTTTGCTGATGCCTGTAAGATAATAAGTATAGTTGCTGTTATATGGTTTAAGAATAAGGGACTTGCCATTGTGCTTCTTGTTATTCTTCCATTCCTGTTCGTATTCACAAGAATTGTACAGAAGAATATGCTGGCAGCACAGATTGAGAACAGAAGAGCTGTAGGAAGAGCATCAGGACATGTGCCGGAAACTCTTCACAACATAAGAACAATACATACACTTGGCAAGGAAAATTATATGGCAGAAAGGTACGATGAATATATATGTGAAAGTTACGCAGCAGTTGAGAAAACTAATTTCTATGATGCAGTATATTCACCTGTAATTCTTACTCTCAATGCAATTGTTGTTGCTGTGGTAATGCTTTTTTCAGCATCAGGTAACCAGACAGTGCTTGCATTTTTTGGCATGTCAGCAGGTACAGCAGTTGCGGTAATTAATTATATTTCACAGATATTTGCTCCTGTTGAGAGCCTTGGTATGGAGATTCAGACTATACAGTCAGCAATAGCCGGAGTACATAGAATAAATGAATTTTTCGAGATGGATGAATTATCAGTTAAGAAGGATTCATACATTGCAGAGAATACAGCCACGGAAGCTGACAGTGATGTGATTGTCGATTTCAATAATGTAACATTTGCATATGATGATAAAAATGTT
>ERZ779992.1721-NODE-1721-length-10862-cov-2.523272_pt1 | contig 10862 bp, 8 predicted proteins | sample MGYA00511934_ERZ779992 | MGnify/ENA primary metagenome ERZ779992 (study PRJEB29588, sample SAMEA2163248) | human gut metagenome | biome: human gut; feature: human-associated habitat; material: faeces | place: Denmark | collected 2008/2010 ...
TAAGGTCAGGCTGATTTCGAGGTCTCCTCCGGGGGTGTCGAGTCCGCTGTAGGTCTTGCCGAGCACGCGCTTCAGGTGTTCGTTGGCCTGGCTCACGGTCATGCCGCTGAGGTTGACCGGACCGATTTTCTCAATATTGATGGTGCCGTCGGGCGAGATTTCCTGACGGATGGTGTTCTGGCTGGTTCCCCAGATGTCGATGATGACTTCGTCGCCCGGTCCTAAGCGGTAGTTGGGCGGGGTGGCGAGGTTCACGCTCGGTTCGAAGGTGAGGTTGGTGGTGTTGAAAATGTTGCGTCCGAACACTTCGTTTTCCTGAATGCTGCGTGACAGACTGTCCTGGGCGGTGTAGTTCATCCCGTCGGAAGCCTCCAGCATGCGGGTGAGCTCTTCCATGGTGGAAGCGTCTTCGCCGAATGCGTCACGATTGTAGGTGTTCGGGGCGTATTCCTGGTTTTCGTTCAGGCTGTTGCGGTTTTGGTCGGTGCCGTTTCCGCTTTCGGCAGTACGCTGGCGGGAGCGGCTCTGCTGGCTCTGGCCGGTGCCGGAAGTGGTGCCGTTCAGGCTGCCCTGTTCATACAACTGCTTGACACGTTCGGCCTGTGCGCGGGTTACGCCACGGCGTGCCAGTTCGGCTGCCAGCTGGTTCTGGCTTTTCCCCTCGGCCATACCTTGTTTTACGTACTCTACTACCTGCTGATCGGTCATGCCTGACTGGGCCATCACGAGTGGCGAGCAGGCCATAAAAACGAGAAGTGATAACGCTTTAATCTTCATATTGTTTTTTGAATGTTAGTCCTTTATAAAGAATGGAGACAAAATTAGTGTTTATTTGAAACGTGTGCAACCTTTCGGGGCGTTTTGTGCCTTGTAGTGCCGTTTTTTTATGCGTAGACAAGGGAAATGACGGAAAAACGGGTGGAAAAAACTTGTGTATCAGCCGGGAATTGTGTAAATTTATAGGTAACTAAAATAAGACGGAACAATGAACTACATGCAAATGAAAACGAGGCCGGACGCTGCTTCCGGTGAGGAAAGGGAGGGCTTCTGCCTGAAGGCCTACCGGAAGAGTGAACTGGCGGGCCTGTATTTTCCGCAGGCAGGCAAGAAGGGTGCCCTGCAGGGGCTGGGGCGATGGATCAAGCAGTGTGCGGAACTGGAGCGGGCGCTCGAGCGGTCGGGCTACCAGAAAAACCGCAAGTTTTTCCTGAAATCGGAAGTGGAACTTATCGTGAGGTTCCTGGGAGAGCCGTGAGCGGCGGCGTTTCTTCGATAGGATGTCTTCAAAAGTCTTCAAAAGTCTTCAAATGTCCTCGAATGTCTTCGTAAGTCTTCGTATGTCCTCAAATGTCTACATTGGCGGGAGCGGGGAGTGTAACTTTGCTTCTGTAAATGAAGAACAATGGATAATGAAGAATGAAGAATGAAAAATGAATAATGAATAATTTAGGGATTGGCGCGCGTTTCCTGGATTGATTCGTTTTTAACTTTTAATTGTTAATTATTAATTCATTCGTTCTTCGTTTTTAACTTTTAATTTTTAACTTTTAATTCATTCGTTCTTCATTTAATTAGTTTTTAACTTTTAACTTTTAACTTTTAATTTGAAAGACCTATGAAGAAAACAGTGACTTATTCGGTTGTAGGACGTGTGAATCCGGCAGATCGTGAAAGTGGTGAAGTGAAGTATTATGCACAGTCGCAGGCTCGCGGCGAGATGGGTATCCGCGAAATTGCGGAGCGTATTCACCAGATGTGTACCGTGACCCGTGCCGACGTGATGGCGGTGCTGACTGCATTAGAGGACATCGTGGCGGAAGGCTTGCAGGGCGGTGAAATTGTGCGACTGGGTGAACTGGGTTCGCTGCAGCTGAGCCTGAGCGGCGAAGGATCGGCTACGGAAGAAACGTACAGCGATGCGCTGATTGCGAAGGTGCGCGTGCTGTTCCGTCCGGGCACGGTGATGCAGGAGGCCCTGAACAACCTGGCTTTCGAGAAGGTGCCGGTGAAGTATAAGAAGGAAGAAGAGGAGGAAGAAGAGGGTGGCCTCGGTGTGTAACCGTAACGAAAGCGTGAGAAGATGACAAGAGTGAAATGGATTGTGGTCAGGGTGCTGAAGTGTATTCTCTGCCTCCTGACCGGAAGAAAACCGGATTGCGATGAGAAAAATTGACTTGATTGTGATTCACTGTACGGCAACGAGAGCGGACCGCCCGCTCTCGCCTGCCGAACTGACGAAGATGCACCGGAAACGGGGTTTCAAGTGCTGCGGGTATCATTATTATGTGCGTACGGACGGTGAAATCTGCACCATGCGTCCGGTGGAACGGGTAGGGGCTCATGCCAGGGGCTACAACGAGCACAGCATCGGCATTGCCTACGAAGGGGGACTGGATGCGCAGGGCCGGCCGGCGGATACGCGTACGGAGCTGCAGAAGCGTTCGCTGCGGATTTTAGTGAGGGTGCTGAAGTCGGATTTCCCGGCCATCACGCAGGTGGTGGGGCACCGTGACCTGAGTCCGGACCTGGACGGCGACGGGGTGGTGGAACCGGAAGAATGGTGCAAGGCGTGTCCTTGCTTTGACGTGAAACGGGAGCTTTGACTCCCGTTTTTTTGTGTGAAGGTACGAAATCGTGTTGCAGTATTGAAATAAAAATGTAACTTTGCAATAATATTCACATTTCATGAAAAATAGTGCATGTAAGTATGGAGAACTTATATATTCTTATTGCTGCGTTCGTCTCGGCAGTGGCATTGGGGCGAATGATTATCCCGAATATCCTGATTATTTCCTTGCGTAAGCGATTGTTCGACGTGCCCGACGAACGGAAGGTGCACAAGCGGCCGGTGCCCCGACTGGGAGGGGTGACTTTTTTCCCGGTGATTCTTTTTTCGCTGTGCGTGTTTACCGCAGTACGTCTGCTCATGGGGCACGGACCGGAGGAGTCAAAGGTGGATCAGCTGGTGTGTGAATTCCTTTTCCTGATGGGAGGGCTGACGCTGCTGTACATTATCGGTATCGGTGATGACCTGGTGGGGGTGCGCTACCGCCGCAAATTCCTGGTGCAGATTCTTTCGGCTGCCATGTTCCCGATTTCGGGCGTGTATATCAACTGTTTTTACGGCCTTTTCGGCATTTATATGGTGCCGGCGGTGGTGGGCATTCCGCTCACGATGCTGCTGGTGGTGTTCATCACCAATGCCATCAACCTGATTGACGGGATTGACGGACTGGCTTCGGGACTGAGCATGGTGGCGCTGCTGGTGTTCGGCGTGCTGTTCGTGCATTACCAGATGTGGAGCTATGCCATGCTGGCTTTTGTGACGGTGGGAGTAATCATTCCGTTCTTCTCGTACAATGTGTTCGGGGATGCCGACATGGGACGGAAGATTTTCATGGGAGATACGGGTAGCCTGACGTTAGGGTATATCCTGAGCTTCTTTGTCATCAGGTACTGTATGTACGAGCCGGACATGCTGCTGCTTACGATGAAGAGCAGTCCGGTGCTGGTATCGTTCAGCGTGCTGGTGGTGCCGTGTCTGGATGTGGTGCGCGTGGTGCTGCGCCGTGCCCGCAACAAGAAGCCGCTGTTCATGCCCGACAAGACGCACATTCATCATAAGTTCCTGGCCATGGGCTTCTCGCCGCGGAAGGCGCTGGTGACGATTCAGCTCATGTCGGCCTGCTTCTGTGTGTTTACCATCGTGGGCATCCGCTACCTGAACAATACGCTGGTGTTCGTGATTGACGTGGTGGTGTGGACGCTGCTGAACCTGTGGTTTAACCGGGTGATCAACCGGAAGAATGAAGAATGAAGAATGAAGAATTAAGAATGAATAATTAATAGTGAAGAACGGGAGGGGTGACTCTTCCGTTTTTTTTGTGATTACTTGCCGCTTTTACTTTTTAACTATTCACTTTTAACTCAACACCTTCTTCTGTCTAAAAACAAAAAGGCTTTGCTTTTACTTTTTAACTATTAACTTTTAACTCAACACCTTCTTCTGTCCAAAGAAACAAAAATAAAAAAAGGGAATCTTCCCAGACTCCCAATCTTCATTAACCTTAAATCTAATACCATGAAAAACACAGTGCAAAGGTAAGGGTTTTATGTTATGTAACATATAAAATCAGCAGAAAAATGCTTTACGTTAACATTGTTTATACTTTAGAACGGGAAATCGGGGGCTCATCCTGCTGTTTTTCCGTTTTGTTTGGATATTCCGCCGCCTGATGGCTTGGTGATTCGCTTTTAAAACTTTATCTTTGTCCTTAAAACTAAAGTAATAGACAGGATGAGAAGACAGTTTGTAAGATTGGCGTTATGTCTGTTCCTGCTTGGAGGCTCCGTTGCGTATGCCCAGAGCGGAATGACTGACAACCAGGTGATAGAATATGTGCAGCAGGCACTTCAGCAGGGAAAGGACCAGCAAACCATTGCGATGGAGCTTCTGTCAAAAGGTGCCACCCAGGAGCAGCTGCTGCGATTAAAATCTCAATACTCGGGAGCGACGGGCGCGTCGGCATCGGGCAGCGGTTCTCTGGCGGGAGAAAGCGGTGCGCAACTGGACTCCAGTTCGCGGACACGGAAAACGGCGGCGACGGGCCGCGAGGAAGAGGCGAAGGGCACGGCGGACGAGGATAAGGGTATCTGGACGGACGCCATGCAGCAGAGCATGAAGCAGCGCCGCAACCTGACCACGGCGGCTACCAACGAGAACGATGTGTTCGGACGGAATATCTTCAACATTGAACGACTGACTTTCCAGCCTAACCTGAGCATGGCTACGCCGGAAAACTACCGCCTGGGACCGGGCGACGAGGTGATTATCGACGTGTGGGGCGCGAGCCAGAACACCATGCGGCTGGAGATTTCGCCCGACGGCTATGTGAACATTGCCAATTTGGGGCCGGTGTACCTGAACAACATGACGATTCAGGAGGCGCGCCAGCTGCTGAAGCAGGAATTAGGAAAGATTTATGCGGATTCGGGCAATAATATTCAGGTGACGCTGGGTAATATCCGTACCATCCAGGTGAACGTGATGGGCGAGGTGATGGCCCCGGGTACGTATGCGCTGTCGTCGCTCTCGACGGTGTTTCATGCCTTGTACGTGGCAGGCGGGGTGAGCGACATCGGTAGCTTGCGTAACGTGCAGGTGGCCCGCGGCGGAAAGACGTTTGCCCGTCTGGACGTGTACGAGTATATCATGAAGGGGCAGATTCAGGACGACATCCGCCTGCAGGACGGCGACGTGGTGATTGTGCCTACCTACGACGAGCTGGTGAAGATTACGGGTAAGGTGAAGCGTCCGATGTTCTACGAAATGAAGAACGGGGAGTCGGCAGCTACCTTATTGAAGTATGCCGGCGGATTTTCTTCGGATGCTTATAAGAAGAGTATCAGGGTGTTACGAAAAGATGGAAAAGAATTTTCCGTGAAAACGGTGAACGATATAGACTATTCTGCGTTTAAATTAACAGACGGCGACGTGATTACGGTGGATTCGATTCTGAACCGCTTCAACAACCGTCTGGAAGTGAAGGGGGCTGTGTATCACCCGGGAGTATTTGAGTTGAGCGGTTCGCTGAACACGGTACGCCAGCTGGTGGAGAAGGCCGACGGACTGTTGGGCGATGCCTTTACGGGTCGTGCGGTGCTGTATCGCGAACGGGAAAACCTGACCAAGGAGGTGCTGCCGGTTGACATTCAGGGGATTCTGAACGGAACATCGCCCGACGTGGCCCTGCAGAAGAATGACATTTTGTATATCCCGAGCATCCACGACTTGCAGGACATGGGGAAGGTGACCATCAGCGGCGAGGTGAACAAGCCGGGCAGCTATACGTATGCCGACCACATGAGTCTGGAGGACCTGGTGATTACGGCGGGCGGACTGAAGGAGTCGGCTTCGCTGGTGCGCGTGGACGTGGCGCGACGTATCCGCGACCCGAAAGGTACGACGGAACCGGATGCCATTGGACAGAATTTCTCGTTCGGCCTGAAGGACGGTTTCGTGGTGGACGGTGAAGCGGGATTTGAGCTGCAGCCGTACGACCTGGTGGTGGTGCGCCGCAGTCCGAGCTACAATGAGCAGATGAACGTGACGGTGGACGGCGAGGTGCTGTATGGCGGCGACTATACGCTGAACACGAAAAGCGAGCGCCTGAGCAGCCTGATTCAGCGGGCCGGAGGAGTGAGCCGCCATGCGTATGTGCGGGGAGCGAAGTTGCGCCGCGTGGCCAACGAGGAGGAACTGCGCCGCATGGAGGATGTGGTGAAGATGGTGCGCCGGGAAATCGGTGACGCGATGGCCAATGCGCTGGGACTGAAGGTGGACAGCACGTTCACGGTGGGCATTGACCTGGAGGCGGCTCTGGCCAACCCGGGCGGAGATGCCGACCTGGTGCTGCGCGAGGGCGATGTGCTGACGGTGCCGGAATATAACAATACGGTGAAGGTGAACGGAGCGGTGATGATGCCGAACACGGTGTCGTATGCCGCAGGAAAGAGCGTGAAATATTACCTGAGCCAGGCGGGAGGTTACTCTGCCAACGCCAAGAAGAGCCAGAAGTTCATTATTTATATGAACGGACAGGTGGCCAAGGTGAAGGGCAGCGGTAAGAAACAGATTGAGCCGGGCTGCGAAATCGTGGTGCCGAACAAGACGAAGAAGTTCAATTTCGCTAATGTGGTGTCGAATGCCACTTCGTTTGCGTCACTGGCTACGATGCTGGCTTCACTGGCTACGATGTTGAAATAACCTTTAAATCTATGAGTATATGAACATGAAAATGAGACTGATTGTCATGAACTTCCTGCAGTTTGCCGTGTGGGGAGCGTATCTCACCTCAATGGGTACTTATCTGGCGGGTGTGGGATTAGGCGGACATATCGGAATTTTTTACGCCATGCAGGGGATTGTGTCCCTGTTCATGCCGGCTGTGTTGGGTATTGTGGCCGACCGCTGGATTCCAGCGCAACGGTTGCTTGGGCTGAGCCATCTGTTGGCGGCCTTGTTTATGGGTGGAGCGGGCTATTATGCCATGACTACGGGACCGCAGGTGGAGTTTGCACCGCTGTTCTCGTTCTACTCCGTGAGTGTGGCGTTCTACATGCCTACGCTGGCACTGTCGAACTCGGTGGCCTATACGGCGCTGGATAAGGCCGGGCTGGACACCATCAAGGCGTTTCCGCCGATACGTACGTTCGGTACCATCGGTTTCATCTGTTCCATGTGGCTGGTAGACTTATTGGGGTTCCAGTCGAACTACATGCAGTTCTTTACCTGCGCGGCATGGGGCGTGGTGCTGGCCGTGTATGCCCAGACGCTGCCGGAATGTCCGGTGAGCCGTGCGCAGGGGGCACAGAAGTCGCTGGTAGAGGCATTGGGACTGAGGGCGTTTCTGCTCTTCAAGAACCGCAAGATGGCGGTGTTCTTCATCTTCTCGATGCTGCTGGGCGTGTCCTTGCAGATTACCAACGGCTTTGCCAATCCGTTTATCACGAGCTTCAGTGCCATTCCGGAATATGCCGATACGTTCGGCGTGCAGCATGCCAACCTGCTGATTTCGCTCTCGCAGATCAGTGAGACGTGCTGTATTCTGCTGATTCCGTTCTTCTTAGGACGCTTCGGCATCAAGAAGGTGATGCTGATTGCCATGGTGGCGTGGGTGCTGCGCTTCGGTCTCTTCGGCCTGGGTGACCCGGGCAGCGGGGTGTGGATGTTCGTGCTGTCGATGATTGTGTATGGCGTGGCATTCGACTTCTTCAACGTGTCGGGCTCGCTGTTTGTCGACAAGGAGACGGACCTGTCTATCCGCTCGAGTGCGCAGGGACTGTTCATCATCATGACGAACGGTATCGGGGCCACGGTGGGTACGCTGAGTGCACAGGCGGTGGTGAACTGCTTTGTGGACTTCAATTCGCAGGCGCCGCAGGTGGAAGGCTGGAGCCGGGCGTGGTTCGTGTTTGCGGCTTACGCGCTGGTGGTGGCAGTGACTTTTGCGCTGGTATTCAAGTACAAGCATAAACAGGTATAAACATTAAGTATAACAATTAAACAGATTTTGCACATGGAAACAACAAATGAATTGGTGCAGATGCGTGTCCGCACGATTGACGAAGCGATAAATACATGGAAATTGCTGGATAACCTGACCTTTGACCAGGTGCTTGCGGATGATGAGAAGATGGACATACTGATGGGTGACTCGCAGGACTTCAAACTGATTTTAGAGGAGATTAACGAGCCGCACCGCCTGATGCTGGGCATTATCAATCCTGATCAGGCAGACTTGCTGTACCGGGCCATTGAAGATCCGGAGGAAATAGACGCTACGCTGCCTTATCAGACGGTGAAGTTCATGAAGAACTTAGGCTTCACGGTGGAGAAAGCTGTGGTGACGGACCGGGTGGGAATGACGCACCGCACGATTCTGACGCTGCGCAAGGAAGACGGCACGGTGACGGAGATGCCGCTGACGCTGTTCGACGCACTGGTGGTGGCGATGGTGGCCAAGGCACCGTTCTATGTGAGAGAGGAGCTGCTGAAGGTGGAGCGTCCGGATTTTGCCCAGTCGGTGCCCAACGCGAAGATTGTGCTGCTGCGCATGATGCCGCTGAGAGCCCTGAAGCGGGAAATGGACATGGCTGTCCGTCAGGAGGACTACGAGTATGCGGAGATGATCAAGCGGGAGATTGCAACCCGTAAAGTGGATGAAGAAGAAGAGGGAGAAGATAACGAAGAAATAGATTAATAAGAAGTAAAATATGCATGTGTTTTATACACCGGATATTGCGCAGACCCTGGAGCTGCCGGAGGAGGAAGCCGGACACTGTCTGCGAGTGCTGCGCTTAGGAGTGGGCGAGGAGATTATGCTGACCGACGGAAAGGGATGCTTTTATCGGGCGGTCATCTCGGCGGCTACCCAGAAGCGCTGTGTGGTAAAGGTAGTGGAGAAAACGGAGCAGGAGCCTTTCTGGAAGGGGCATCTGCACCTGGCGCTGGCACCTACGAAGAACATGGACCGCATGGAATGGCTGGCGGAGAAGGCCACGGAAATCGGTTTCGACGAGCTGACGTTTCTGAACTGCCGTTTCTCGGAACGGAAGGTCATCAAGACGGAACGGGTGGAGAAAATCGTGGTGTCGGCCGTGAAGCAGTCGCTCAAGGCACGCAAGCCGGTGGTGAACGAAATGACGGACTTCCGCCGCTTTATGGAGCGGGAGTTTACGGGACAGAAGTTCATAGCACACTGTTATGAGGGGGAAAAGCCTTTGCTGCGCGACGTGCTCCTCAAGGACGAGGACGCCGTGGTGCTGATTGGTCCGGAAGGAGATTTCAGTCCGGAAGAAGTGGCGCTGGCTGCAGAGAAAGGCTTTCAGGCAGTGAGCCTGGGCAAATCGCGCCTGCGTACAGAGACGGCGGCACTGGTAGCCGTACACCTGATGAACCTGACGCACGCGGAATAAGGGTTATGTGTAACTTCTAAATAGAATGATTATGAAAAAGACATGGAAATGGATGGGAAGCCTGGCCTTGGGTATGGCTTTCCTGTTGTCTGCCTGCGGGGAAGACAATGCGTACACCAATGCATTGCCAAAAGATGCGGCTGCAGTGTTCTCGTTCGACCTGATGGAGATGTCGCAGAAGTGTGACCTGAACGACCAGGTGAAGCAGTCGATGGGGCAGATGGTGAAATCGAGCCTGAAGGGCAGTGCGGATGCCCTGGTGGACAAGCTGATGGAGAATCCGGAAGAAAGCGGACTGAGACTGACCGACCGGGTGTATTTCTTTGCAGCTTCTCAGATGCAAATGGGCGGCGTGCTGGTACGCATGGCCGACAAGGGAAAACTGGAAGATTTGATAAAAGTGCTTCAGGAGCAGAAGGCGTGTGAGGCTCCTGCCGACGGCGACGGTTGCCGCTGGACCGTGGGTGGCGGCGGACTGATGGCCTGGACGGACGATGCGTTCATGATGCTGGCGGGCGATGGTAATCCGAAGGACTTGCAGCATCAGGCTTCCATGTGGCTGCGCCAGAAAGAAGGGGAGGGCTATTCGGGCACTCCGGAATTCAAGAAATTAGAGGATGCCGACGAGGATGTGGCAATGGTGACTTCGCTGGATGCCATGCCGAAGAGTTATTGGGGCCCGATGACCATGGGGCTGCCGGCTGACCTGAACCTGAATGACCTGAAAATGTTTTCTACGCTCGATTTCCAGAAGGGTAAAGCCGTGGTAGAAGTGGAAGCGCTGTTAGGAGGCAAGTTCAAGGACTTGCTGAAGAAGCAGGCGGAGGTGAGCGGTGAACTGGACGGTACGTACCTGAAGACGTTCCCGGCCAATACGGTGCTCTGGATGGCTGCCAACGTGAATGGTGAAAAGGCGTACGAGCTGTTGCGTGAGAACCCGACGGTGCGTCAGGAGCTGGACAACTCGATGATACCGCTCGACTTTGAAGCCATCTTCAAGGCGGTGAAGGGTGACGTGGCAGTGGCCATGCCGGAAATGTCGTTGAAACCGGGCTTCATCTTGTATGCCGACGTGAAAAACGGTGACTTCATGCGTACGTTTGAGGACTTGAAACCGATGCTGGCAATGACTAACGGTCAGATGCGGCTGGTGGACAAGGGTGAAAATGCCTACCAGTTTGTGGTTGCCAACGGTGCGATGCTGGGCAAGGCTCGCGGACCGGTGTCTTTCTGGCTGGGCGTGAAGGATGACCGCTTCTACCTGACGAATCAGGAAGACCTGATTGACCGTGAGGTGAAGGGACTGTCGCTGAAAGACTGTGACTGGGCCAAGGACGTGAAGGACAAGCATTTCTATCTGAACGTGAACTTCCAGGCACTGGCTG
>ERZ779992.1729-NODE-1729-length-10816-cov-1.932999_pt1 | contig 10816 bp, 7 predicted proteins | sample MGYA00511934_ERZ779992 | MGnify/ENA primary metagenome ERZ779992 (study PRJEB29588, sample SAMEA2163248) | human gut metagenome | biome: human gut; feature: human-associated habitat; material: faeces | place: Denmark | collected 2008/2010 ...
ACAAAGCATTCAAGAATACAGGGAGCGTAGCGACCAGAGTCTTACCCTCACCGGTAGCCATCTCGGCGATTTTACCCTTATGCAACACGACACCGCCGATCAGCTGCACATCGTAGTGTACCATGTCCCAAACAACCTCGTTACCACCGGCCATCCAGTGATTGGCATAAATAGCTTTGTCGCCTTCGATATGTATAAAATCATGGTCTACCGCCAAGCTCCGGTCAAAATCATTTGCCGTAACCTCGACAGTTTCATTTTGGCTGAATCGACGCGCCGTCTCTTTCATCACGGCGAAAACTTCGGGAAGCGATTCGTCGAGAACATCTTCTATTTTTTTCAATATCTCTTTCTCGATTTTATCGATTTCTTCCCATGTAGACTCGCGTTTATCGTAATCGAGCGTTTCTACATGTTCTTTCAGTTCGGCGATACGTTTACGGTCATCGGCCACCGAATCCTGAATATGTTGTTTCACCATATCGATACGGTGACGCAACTCATCGTTCGACAATTTTTCAAGTTCGGGCGAAATAGCCTTTATTTTCTGAATGTAAGGCTCTATTTCTTTTAAATCGCGCTGCGACTTATTACCGAACAGCTTTTTTAATAAATCATTAAATCCCATATAAAGTATTTGTTTTATTCGTTAAAAATTACCCATAAGGCAAAGGTATAACATACCCTGCAAAAATAGTGCAAATTTTGCTAACTCCGCAAAAAGGAATGAATTAGTATTGTATTTCGGAAAGCGGAGCATCGGCCGAACCATTCGGCGAACGAATCCGCAAAAGGCGAGAAACGGTAGGAGCGATGGCCGTCGCACGCACCGGAGAGGTGATACGCACCGGCTTCACATCGTGTGCCAAAATAAAACACGGTGCAGGAACAGCATTGACACGAACATATTCGCGGGTATCGTTCGCATCCTCATAGACGACCTCCCAACCGGGACACAAATCCAGCACGAGATCACCCGACAGTTTGGGATAATAGCCGTTTCGCATGGCGGCGACACGATCGGTTCCATTACTCAGCAACAGACGTTGCGATGTATAAACGTCTTGTACACCCGTCATCTGAATCAGAAACGAAGCTGCCCGATTACGCATTTCATCGGCATCGATATCACGCTCCTTAATCAGTTTCCGGTTCAAGAAAATCTGTCGATTCTGGTAACCTATCACCCAATCTCCTTGACCGTAAAGAGCCATCAGATAAACATTCAGCAAAGAGACTGCACGCCGGGGATAAAATTCTCCCGAAGGTATATTATAAATGGGCGACTCTTTCGCCTCCCCCTTGAAATATCCCGTAGAGGTCAAAAAAACGACCGTGTTGGCAAAACCCACTTTCTTGTCTATTTCATCGAGCAGACGCGCTATATCCCTATCCAGTCGCACATAAGTATCCTGCAACTCCAAGCCGTAGTCCTGTATGGTCTTGTTCAGATACACGCCAGCCGTATAACCGACATTCAGCATATCGAGGACACCACGGCGTCCCAAAAGTCCTTTATCCAAGAACTCCACGGCAACATCGGTAATCTCCTGATTAACCAAAGCCGTCGTCTTAAACTGCACGAACTTATCACGGCCGTCTCGGGCAAAAGTTCGTTTAAAAGAAAAATCATTCGTCAGATACGGTATGGCCGTATAACGGTCGGGCGTATAAACCGGAGTCCAAGAAAGCGTATCGATACGAGCCGATAAAGAACGCACATAATTGAATTGTTCGACATAAGCGGGAACATCACGATAATAAGTGGTCGTCGCCCACTTGCCATTCCTATCGTTAATCCAGAAAGCGCAATTAGCCGCATGTCCCGCACTGATAATAGACTGCTGTGCATCGGGCGCTACGGCATACACGCGTCCCAATCCTCCGCTCACGATTTTTACCTCGTCGCTGAGCGTCGAAGTACGAATACGTTCAGGTGAAAAAGTTTCATCGGTATAATTCCCTATCTTGGACGGGTCGTTCAGAATAAACTCTTCCCGCAGAAATGCCGTATTGAAAAAACGCTCCGACGGAATGCCATGAAAAAACGGAGTTGTTCCCGTATACAGAGTAGCCGTTGCCGAAGCCTTTTCGATTTTCGGGAAATCGAAAACCAAATTTTCACAGACAACTCCCTCTCGCATCAACCGTTTAAAACCCTTTTCCCCGAAAAGGTGTTGCAAGGCTTCCAAATAATCGGTACGCAGTTGATCGACCGTAATACCCACCACCAAACGAGGACTGTTGTCAGCAGACTGCACCAACGGCACGACCAGCAGAGAAAAGAGAATTGTCGCTAATACTTTATTTTTCATCTTTGTTTTTCTCCGTTTTTTTCAAACGAACGGATACCGCCAAATAGGTAAACGAACGAATTACCAATACCAACACCAACGGAAAAAATGCGGCATTAAACTGTTGTGGAATCCAGTGCCAAAGGGCCACAAATAACAACAACCCTGCAAAGTTAGCAAAATGATAGTATCTAACGATACTTTTAAGAGATTTAAACCAAATAAAAAGAGCCATCAACAGCCAAAAGGGATGCAACCAAAACGCTGAATAGTTGGGATAAGTCGCCGGGTGAACAGAAACGAACATAAGGAAAAACACGACTAAGCCGCCCAATCCGTAAATCGAAAACAAGACTGTATCGAATACCCGGGAATACCTTTTTCGGGAAATATCATATACCGACACAGCCGCGACAAAGAAGAAAAACAACCATGCGACGAAAAGTGGCGTCAAATAAAATGGTGTTTCGGGAGGACACGCCGGAACCTCAGGATCGTACAGCACCTCCGTTCGGCTCACCAACGGGACAGCCGCCGAGTCGGGACTCATTTGAACGACCGCCTCGGAAAAAGCTTTCTCTAATATTTCGGGACCGAACATTTGTTCCCGATAAGTCATCGGCCTATCCAAACCGCTTCCCAATGCCAAGTCGATACCGAAAATCAACCACGGGCAAATACCCGCATATCGGTCTATCTCCTCACGAAAAGTAGGCAAAGACTCCCCCGGCTCTTTGTATCGCACCTTGTTATCCAATACCATCTCTACCATATTACGAGGACGGGTAGCACAATTATCGAACAGGAAATTATACCGGTAAACCCGGTTCTGAGGCATGGCATTAACCAACAGAGCCTCGAATAAGGCTCTGCTTTGTATGGGTGTCAAGTTCAACACCTGTTCATCGACCTTCGATTCCCGAAACTGATAATTTAATAAGAAATCGGGAAAATCGTTTATTCCTAAACAATAATCGGTTTCACCTTTCGTAAACCGCCAGATAAAGCCGGGAACATCGAAATTAAACATGCCATAATTGAAAACATAATCGAAACCTCCGGGTCTCTGCTGTTTCACCCGCAGCGCCGTATGACCGAACAATTCATACACCTCCGTTCCGGGTCCGCAAGTCAATAAACTCACTTGTAAAGTATCGGGCAAGATTCCCGGTTTTGATTCCTGCGCTTGTATTTTCTCGTTGGAAAACAAGGCCACAAGAATAAAACCCAGAATTATACATAGTTTCTTCTTCATAAACACTCCACATTATTGCAGCAAAATCGGCGTAAAAGTACAACTTTCCATCTAATTACCTCGGTATGTAACTCTTTTATTTTCTTTGACTTTGATAAATTTCACATTTTTATTTCCACACTCTACCGAATAATTTTTTATCTTTGTTCGAAACACAAAACAGAGTATTATGAAAATCAAAGGTTTACTATTATCTCTATTCGTAACAAGCAGCTTACTCTCGATTGCACAAGACATAAAACTCCCCTCCCCGCAAAAACAGGGCGGAGAACCTCTCTTGCAGGTTCTCTCCAAACGCGCCTCGACACGCGACTTCGATACACAAAAGAATATAGACTCACAAACCCTTTCCAACCTATTGTGGGCGGCATGGGGATACAACCGAGAAGACAAGCGTACGGCGCCTTCGGCCATGAATCGTCAAGAAATTTCACTATATATCGTCATGGCACAAGGGGTCTATCTCTATGATGCCAAACAGAATAAACTGGCGGAAATCGCCAAAGGAGATTTCCGGGAAAACGCAGGCATGCAACCGTTCGTACACACTGCGCCTCTCAACATTATTTTTACTGCCAATTTGGAAAAAGCGCCGGGTAACGACATGATGTTCGTCGATTGCGGATTCATCTCCCAGAACATTTATCTCTATTGTGCCTCAGTCGGTTTGGGTACAGTCGTTCGCGGCTCGTTCAACGGCGATGAATTGGCAAAAATATTAAAGCTGAACGAAAAACAAAAAGTAGTATTGACCCAGACTGTCGGCTATCCGGCTAAATGATTTCTCCGGAAAAACCTTACATCATGCGACGGTTCTCATTTCTCTTTTTTACGATCGTTATATTCCTGTCTTTTTTATCTGGTTGCAAAGGCAAACAGGTCGAATCTGATTACCCGGAAAGTTCTCTTATCGATACATTCGAAGTAAAACAACAACCCCAACCGCGCACAACCGGCTGGAAAAAGAGTCCTGTACGATATTCCAGTTTCCGCAAACTATTCAACGACTTGAACGACAAACATCTTGCTGTTGCCAAAAAGAACGGGATAGAACCATTGGAATCGCTCGATGATGCCCGGAATTTGGGATTCTGGAAACTTGCTAAAATAGACAGTTGTGAATACTACACCGTCGATAAACTGACTCATTCGATCCCATATCTGACTCCCAAAACCAAATGGTTGCTCATGAAGATAGGCAAAAACTTCCAAGACTCGTTAACGAACCGAGGTTCGGGAGGAAGACAAATTATTCTCACCAGCGCATTGCGTTCCGATGAATCGATAAAGTCGTTACGCCGACGAAATACAAACGCCAGCGAAAACTCGGCACACCGTTACGGCACGACTTTCGACATAGCCTACAATCGATACAACGTAACCGACTCGACCTATTTCGTACCCTCCGACCGACTACGAATTTTACTCGGCGAGGTTCTGTACGATTTACGCAAAGAACACAAATGCTACATCAAATACGAAATACGACAAGGCTGTTTCCACATTACGGCGAGATAAATCGAACGACAACCGTACAATCGACCGGCCTTTCGTGAAAAATTATTATCTTTGTCACAACGAAGATACGATGCGGTTCGGCATAGCCAAATCGGAAACAAGATTTTCGTTTGTCTCTGCACTTACCTTTCCGTATCTTTGAGGCGTTTAACAATAATCGACCGATGAAACGATATTTATATGCCCTGCGCTATCTGATTTCGATACATGTGTTGGGACTTATTCTCTTTACGGCATTCCGTCTGATCCTCTTCCTACAAGGGTACGAATATCTTATGGGCGAAGAAATTTCGGTATTCACCCGCCTCGAAGCATTCGTCCGGGGATTGTGGCTCGACAATGTCGTAGCCTGTTATATATCGATTCTGCCGCTCGTTATCGTCTCGATCTGTTCCCTGATAGGATATTTCGGTAAAAACCTGTACCGGGGAATCCATATCTTTTTCTCGGTCTTTTATGTCGTGGCATTCGCCATATCGGCTGCCGATATACCTTATTTCGCTTACTTCTTCAAACACATCAACGCTTCCATTTTCAACTGGTTCGGCTACACCGGAACGACATTGGGACTTATGTTCGGTGAATTCTCCTATATCGTCGCATTCGTCTTGTTTCTGTGTCTCTCTTTCCTTTTCGTCTTTCTCTCCCGAATATTATTACATCGGACTTGTCGCGATATACAAAGAGTATCTGCCGAAAAATTTCATTGGAAACCCGAGCTGCTTACACTCCTTTGCTCGACTCTTCTAATAGGAGTATGTTTATTCGGTATACGCGGACGCATGGGATACAACCCTATCAAAGTAAGTGCGGCCTATTATTGCAACAATACATTTTTGAACCAATTGGGCATAAGCCCCTCGTTCAATTTATTGCGTAGTTCGTTAGAGGCTTCCAAATCGGAAAATCGGGAAATCGATTTGATGGACGAGAAAGAGGCGATCTCTACGGTTCGCAGAGAGCTGAATATCACGGACTCGCTTCCCGACATATCGCCCATTGCTCGAAAAATAGACAATCCGGGGCAACCCAGCCGTAAAAACGTAGTCCTTGTTTTCATGGAATCGATGTCGGCCGAATTGCTGGGGCATTTCGGTAATCCCGAGCACCTCACCCCGTTTCTCGATTCGATAGCCGTCCGGTCGCTTTGCTTCAATCGATTTTTCTCGGCGGGAACTCATACCAACCATGCCATACACTCCGTCTTGTATTCCTATCCGGCTCTGATGAAACGGAATTCCATGAAAGGAGCCGTTATTCCTTTCTTCGCCGGACTACCCACCATTTTACAAGATAACGGATACCGTACGCTTTTTTTCATGACTCATGAGTCGCAGTATGATAACATGAACGGCTATCTGCGAACCAATGGTTTCGACCGCATCTTTGCACAAGAGGACTATCCGAAAGACAAAGTAGTCAACAGTTTCGGTGTCCAAGACGATTTCCTATACCAATACGCCCTGCCCATTCTCACAGAGACTGCCGACGAGGGGCAGCCCTTTTTCGCTGTATTGTTAAGCATCAGCAACCACCCGCCGTATGTTATTCCCAAAGATTTCAAGACCCACAGCAGTACCGACGAACATCGAATCGTCGAATTTGCCGATCATGCTTTAAAGGAATTTATCGATGAAGCGAAACAACAGGAATGGTTCGACAACACGATATTTGTATTCGTCGGTGACCACGGAAAAATCGTGGGGACTCCCCGCAGCGATATGCCGCTCAGTTTCAACCATGTGCCTCTTTTCATTTATTCGCCTTCATTTATCGAACCCCTACAGATAGAAGACCTCGGCGGACAAGTGGATATAGCTCCCACCGTATTGGGTTTGCTGAATATAGACTATACCGACAACGGATTCGGAGTAAACCTCCTACAAGAAAAACGTAAAGCGGCATTCTTTACCTCCGACGATGCCATCGGATGCGTAAACGATTCGCTGTTCTATATCTATAAACCCAAAGAAAACCAAGAGTGGTTGCTCTCGCAAGAAAGAGCTATCGAAAAGGGGGGCAACATCGATAATCCTGCCGTCTGCCAAGAGCTGCGGGAATATGCCTTCTCCATGCTTCAAACCGCACAATACCTCATGAGCAACAACCTCACAGGGAAATATATAGGTTATCAACCCCGTTAAACGACCGACTGTTATGAATAAGATATTTTATACATTCGTTCTTTCGGCGCTCGTACTCCTTTCGGTACAATGTAACCCGAAATCCCAAGAAAGCGACGAACAAATCGAAAACGATTCTATCATCGAGTACGCCGAGCTACTCTCTATTACCTGTCATGACGACTACACCGATGTAAAAATAAGCAACCCGTGGGACAGCTCCCGGTTGCTGCACCGATATATCCTCGTTCCCAAGACACAAAACGTTCCATCGAATCTACCGCAAGGAACCGTCGTAAGGACTCCGTTGTCCAATACATTAGTCTATGCCTCGGTACATTGCAGCCTGTTGGAGCAATTAGACGCATTATCGCAAATAGGAGGAGTCTGCGACCTCTCCTATATCAAAACGCCCGCTTTGCTCTCTCGTGCGGAAAACGGAAAACTGACCGATGCCGGAAATTCCATGTCGCCCGACATCGAACGAGTAATGTCGTTGAATCCGGATGCCATTTTATTATCTCCTTTTGAAAACGCCGGATACGGACGTATCGGGAAAATAGGAATACCCATTATAGAATGCGCCGATTATTTGGAAACTTCACCTCTGGGCCGGGCAGAATGGATAAAATTCTTCGGTCTGTTATACGGTAAAGAGGTCGAAGCCGATTCCATTTTTACGGAAGTCGAAAAAAACTATACCGAATTGAGAGATAAAATAGGTGTACTTTCTTCTGCTCCCGTTGTCATCAGCGAATTAAAAAGCGGTTCGGCATGGTATATGCCCGGCGGAAAAAGCTATATGGCCCGCTTTTTCAAGGATGCCGGAGCCGCTTACCCGTGGAGCGACAATACAGAAACAGGGTCTATTCCGCTCTCTTTCGAAACGGTATTCAACCGAGCAGGAAAAGCCGACATTTGGCTTATTAAATCGTTCCACGTGTCGGAGCTTTCCTATCGGACTCTGCAAAAGGAATATGCACCCTATGCAAGGTTCAAAGCCTTCCGGGAGAAAAAGATATACGGTTGTGACTCGTCCCGATGCAACTACTACGAAGAGACTCCGTTTCGTCCCGACCTGTTGTTACAGGAACTCGCTGCATTGTTCCACCCCGGCCTGTTCCCCGACTATCGATTCCGCTACTATCAACCGTTATCCGAATGAACGACAAACCGAACAAGCAACATGAACAACGGCTAATAGTCGTTCTCGTCCTGTTACTTTTGGCATTATGTGCCGCCAATTTATGGTTCGGGTCGGTACAAATACCGGCTTCGGCCGTATGGGATATCCTGTGCGGGAAAGAACCTGAAAAGGAGGTCTGGAAATTCATCGTGCTGGAATCCCGATTACCGCAAATGGCGGCGGCACTCCTGGCGGGAGCCGCATTGGCCGGGCTGCTTCTTCAAACGGCATTCAACAACCCGCTCGCCGGACCTTCGATATTAGGAATCGATACGGGAGCCAGTTTAGGAGTGGCTTTGGTCATGTTATTTTGGGGAGGGACACTCGGCGTGTCCGAGGCAACCACCCTCACCGGATTCACTGCTGTCATCGCCGGAGCTTTTCTCGGTTCAGTCACTGTATTAGGTACGATACTCTTTTTCTCGACCATTGTCAAGAACAACATCATGCTCCTCATCGTCGGCATAATGGTAGGCTATATTACTTCGTCGGTTATCTCTCTACTCAACTATTTCGCAACGGCCGAAGGGGTACACTCCTATACGATTTGGGGCATGGGAAATTTCAGCGGAGTCACCGGCGAGCAACTGCCCTATTTCGCACTTTTCGTATCTGTGGGCCTCATCATCGCTATACTTCTGATAAAACCACTCAATGCCTTGCTGCTCGGTGACCGTTATGCTGCCAATCTGGGAGTAAACATTAAACTCACCCGCAATCTGCTGCTCATCGTCACCGGTCTGCTCACGGCATCGACCACGGCATTCTGCGGCCCCATTTCGTTTATCGGTCTCGCCGTTCCTCATATCGCCCGGCTGTTATTGGGGACATCGAACCACAATACCCTGTTGCCGATGACCTTGCTGTGCGGAGCCGTAACCGCATTGCTGTGCAATCTCATCTGTATCCTGCCGGGAGAATCGGGCATCCTGCCCATCAATGCCATCACTCCGGTCTTAGGTGCGCCGGTGATTATTTATGTCATCATCAACCAACGAAAAATCCAATATTTCAACTGATGGAGGAACAGGCAAACATATTATCGGCACAGCAGCTCTGTATCGGATATAAAACGGGGCACGGGCACGTCAAGCAAGTTCACGGCGATCTGTCGTTTTCCCTACGCAAGGGCGAGCTCACCTGCCTGTTAGGCGCAAACGGTTCGGGCAAATCGACTCTGCTACGCACCTTATCAGCGTCCCAACCTTCGTTATCGGGAAAAATCCTGTTGAACGGAAACGAGTTGTCTGTCATGTCAGAGCGGGAAATTTCCCGCCAAATCGGGGTTGTACTGACCGACAAGACACAAACCGGAGGATTGACCGTATATGAGCTGGTCGCCCTCGGGCGGCAACCGCATACGGGATTTTTCGGGAAACTCGACCGACAGGATCGGCAAGTAGTGGACGAAGCTATCGAAGCCGTGGGCATCTCACACAAAGCGCACTCCTATATGGCGCAACTCTCCGATGGAGAAAAGCAGAAAGCTATGATCGCAAAAGTATTAGCGCAAGAGTGCCCTCTGGTTATACTAGACGAACCAACCGCTTTCCTCGACGTGGTGAGCCGCATAGAAATCATGACTCTGTTACACCACATCGCCACGGCCCAAAACAAAGCGATACTACTGTCGACTCACGACATAGAACAAGCGCTGGTGCTCGCCGATTGCCTATGGCTTTTACGGAAGGGGCACGGAATGCGTAGCGGAATAACCGAGGACCTCATTTTGAACGGAGAACTCGATACCTTGTTCGACCGTAAGGAAATTTGTTTCGACCGGGCGCATGGCAGTTACTACCCTTCGGTTCAATGGGAAAAAGAAATTGTCGTAGATGCGACGGACGAAACGCTTCTCCATTGGACAGTCAATGCTCTGAATCGTAACAATTACGGTTGCCGCATATCACCTTACGAAGCCGATGCATCGCTTCCCCGCCTCACCGTCGAAAGAAACGACTCGCTGTCGTTACACACCGCAACGAACGAAGTGCGATTTACCTCTTTCGCCGCCTTCATTGCATACCTTAAAACACCGACTCAAAAGGGTTGAATGGATTCCGAAGGTTGAGCACTATCAACCATACCCGAAAAATAGCACGGAAAAGGGTCTCAAACTCCTCCTCTACACACTGTAATAACATGTCACCTTGTTCGTAAAACGGCAACCATAGACCGGGCGGCATTCTTTGGAGCGCCGGGAGCACCCAATCGCTCGGCAACAAGATCATATCCCGCCAACATTTTCTTTCGGGTAGTCTCTTCGAACAACGAAGTTAACTCTCGACGAAGATTCTCAGGAGTCGCCCGATAGCCCAATAACTCGCATACGACAGGACTATCGGCTATCAAATTAACCAACGAAACATACGGTACTTTCAAGATTTTCTCGAATGTTTTATAAAACAACTTGCCTCCTCCCAGTCGATAGCATACCACC
>ERZ779992.1743-NODE-1743-length-10733-cov-2.338827_pt1 | contig 10733 bp, 10 predicted proteins | sample MGYA00511934_ERZ779992 | MGnify/ENA primary metagenome ERZ779992 (study PRJEB29588, sample SAMEA2163248) | human gut metagenome | biome: human gut; feature: human-associated habitat; material: faeces | place: Denmark | collected 2008/2010 ...
TCAGAAAGTTTAAACATTATATCACCACTATTTAAAAGTAAGTGAGTAAATTTATATTTATCTAAAAATTCATTAATATTAATTTTATTATGTTATAATAGAAAGTATTCTTTTAAAATATCATATTTCTTATTATTATATTTAATAAAATATTCTGCCCTACAATCTAAGTATGATTTAACACCTAAAAACATACCATAGCCACCATCTTCCATAATAGAATATAGTCTTATATCATCTTTATCATAATATTTAAGTAAGAATGAATAACTATTACTAGCAACATATTCTTATACTTCATTTTTTTTAAAACTATTAATAATGAAGATATAATAATCAAAACTATTATAAATATATTACATAATTTAGATATTAGAGAATAATCAATATTAAATTTTATAAATATATAAATTTTTTAGCTATTGTGTAAATATCGCTATTTAACATATAATTCACAAAAAAACGACCACTAAGGCCGTAATTTATATTATTAAATTGTTAACTTGTTTTTATTACTAAGCGCCAACTTTAGCTGTTCCACATACTACAGTTTCTTGTTTAACATAGAATTTACCAGCAAAAGATTTTTCTGATAAAGCAGTTTGGTCAACTGTTGGGAAATTATAGAATTTAACATTAACATCTAGAGTTTGTGATGCATCACCATTACTAACTTCAATAGAACCATGAGCAACTTTAACTTCTGCTGTTGCATCTTTGAAAACGCTAAAATCTTTTTCTTCAGTTGCAACATAAGCAGTTTCAACAGTAATTCCTGCACTTGGAGTTAGTGTATAAGTAAACTCTTTATTAGCTGTACCATCAGTAACTGGAGTTGGTGCAACACCATAAACTGCAGAAGCATCATCATACTTATAATAAATGTCATAAGTACAAGTAGTTTTAGTTGCAGGGTCTGTAGCATTTAATTTAACTGTTAGTGTAGCTTTATCTCCTTCATAAGTACCTACTGAAGTAGCAGCACCATCGCCTTTTAACATTTCAGCACCAGCAACATTTAATTTAAGTTGAGCAGCTTCAGTTAAAAATGCAGAAGATTTAGCAGCCTCAGTTGTTACATTTACACCAGCTTTGTTATCTACTGTAGTTGTAAATGAACCAAAGTATGCGAATGTAGCTCCTACTACTGCTACTAATAATGTAGCTACTGCGATAACAGTTAACAATAAAGTATTTTTCTTTTCCATCTTGTTTTCCTATCTCCTTTCTATTATAAATTTATCACAAATCATAATCATAAATCAAGTCCTTTTTGTAAATTTGTAAAAATTTTTTTACTATTTACTCAAAGTAATAGAATAATCACTAGAATTAAGTGTTAATTTTAACCCACTTATTTCTGATACACCTAAAGAGTCTTTACCTACTATAACATAAGAATTAGGTACATTATAAGATACTGTAGGATTTACATTGCTATATGTAGCAATATCATTTTTTCTAATTAATTTATCTACAGTTGTGTAATATGTATAAGCACAATTTTGTAAAGGTTCATTTGCACCACAAGTTTTTCCACTTAAAGTAGATACTCCCTCAGTGGTATTTACGTCATCTATTTCTTTTATTTTTACTGTTGTACTATAAGTATTTCCATTATAAACCACTTCAAAAAGATAAGTACCAGTTGGAACATTAGAAAGTGAGGTTGTTCCAGATATAGCACCCTTTTGTAATTTTATAGTATAACCACTACTTAAAGTAGTACTTCCATTAATAACACTTATGTTAGTAAAATTATATAATGACTTACTAACAAGTGGTTCTTGATTAACATTTGCATCCAAATAAATATATTTTTCATCTAATATTTCTGGAGTTTCTGGTACTAACCAAGCTTTAATAAAATAATATTTTTTATCTGTTTGCACTTTAAAAGTATTAAATGTAAGCATATATTCATCATTATAATGATCAGTTGTATCTACACTTCGCATAGGAAGTTCAGTAATTTTAACAGGATCACTTATTTGAACAGCACTTGCTATTGAATCTGTATCACTTGCAAAAACCGCCACTTTAATAAAATCAAGTGGTAATAAACCATCTTTTGTAATTGTATTTGGTAAACTACTCATTGAGTATGCTAAACTTAAAGAATAAAATACTGTATATTGATTATTTTTATCTATAGCTACTTTTGCATAAGTAGTTTGATTTACACCTTCTTCATCACTCATCGGAGATATCTCAACATTTTCCATACCATTTATAGTTAAATTAGCACTTAAATTCCCCGTAGTAATATTTTGGGTTCCCCCAACCGAGACAGTTGATAGGTATGCATAAGAAGTGCCTACAGAAAGACACGCAAAAGAAATAACAACTAAAATAACTACTATAATCACATTAGTATCTTTCTTCATACCCTCACCTATTATAAATAATATCACAAAAAATATTTCTAAACAATATATTTAAAATTAATTTTGCTTTTTTCAAGTAAATTTTTATAAAATAAATACTTTCTACTAGAAAATTTTTTAATATTATCATCAAATAAATCTATAATATTTTCTAAATTATTTTTTACAATATTTTCATCATTTATAAAATTTAATTTTATAATAAATAAGAAATCATTAGATAATTTATGAATTATATTTTCTTTAATATTTGGATTTTTAATTAAACATATTTCATTAAGTTTCTTATATTTATTAATTTCATATAATATTTTATTTTTTAATTTTATATTATCTGTTTTATAATACATACTTTCTAAATTATCTATTATATTTGAACTATTTATATATATTTTATTATAATCCATTTAAAAACACCTATATTTAGTATAGGTATTTTTAAGTAAATTATAAGTTTATAAAAATATATTTTTATACATCAAAAATTAATTTAACATTTGCCACAATATTTTCATCACTAAATGGTGAGTTAAATTTTAAATTTTGAATCATAGCGCTATATTTAGCACCTTTATTCAACTCATTGAGCAACTCTTTAGAATAATATCTTGGAACATAACCTAAATGATATAATTTTCCATTTTCTTTTAAAACAACTTTGACAGCATTTTCATCATTTTTGTTATTTGGTTCCGGCTCTAAATATAACACCCTATTAATTTTAAGAAAATCTTTACATTTATTAATATCTTTACAATGTCTTGTTCCTGCTACATCAAATTCAATTTTATTTAAATCAAACGCTGGCACAAATTCATAATTATCTGTAAGTGTTCTACCACGAGTTGCTTTTAAAATATCAAAATCACTAGATTCTTTATCTAAATTATAACTATTTAAAATCTCTAAATAATCTATTCTACCCTTGTTTGGAAGTCTCGATGCAATATTAATAAAAAGTTCATTATTCTTATAAGTTTTTGACAAATCATTAAAACCAGGGAAAAAATTAAAACCTACTTTGCGTGCTTCACCAAGTTCTGGATCAACATAAGAAAACTCATAACCATCGTTAAGTTTAATTAAAATTCCTATTTTAAATCTTCTATGAGATAACGGTTCTTTCCAAATTAACCATAATTCATTATTCATATATTATCACCCTATATTACCCAATTCTAGTAAAATATTCCTTCGTTTTATTACATAATCAATTATATATTCTTTATGCTTTTCAGTCAATAGTTCATCTGGAATTTTTTTTACTATATTTTTTATGATTACATCACTTAATTTTTTTAATTTTTTAAGTTCAGGTAAAACATAAAAGGGATAATTACATAACAAATATTCTATTAATTCAAAATGTTTATATTTTTCATTGCTATTTTCCTTATAGATATATGTTCCACTTCTTTTTATATATTTATCAAAATCTTTAATATGATTATAATATTTTTTAAAAGTATTATCATTTTGAAATTCCTTTAATAAACTTGCTCCATTATCATAAAGTGGTGATATAGAATATTTACCATTGGTTTCTGTAATACCCCAATTTTCCTCATGTCTATCTTGTTCCCCAATTAAAGCATCAAAAACCATAATTTTAATAAAATCTTTAAATAATTTTTTATCTAGATTATCCAAAATATATTTGATATTTTTTATTGTATAAAAACAATTTCTATCTTTTTGATTATTATTTAAATATGCAACAAAATCGTTATGCAAAGAATTATCTTTTGTAAAATAGTAATTTAACACACCAAGATTTTTCTCATCATCATAAGCTAATTCTATTTTTGCACATTTATAATTTAATATTTTAGCAATTTCGTAAGCCATCTTCTCTGAACACGCTTCACTCCAATTGTAATTTTCCTTTTCATATTTAAACATAGCCATATTATTTTTATTATCTAAAGCAAAGATTTTTTTTCTAGTGCCTCGAAAAATACGTTCATCTTGTACAAAGGTAAAATCAATGTTTTCTCTTTTTATCTTATATTTTTTCATTAAACCTCCTAAATTACTTTATTAAGATTTCAATCTTAAAATAAATATTATTTTAATTTTATTATATATCAAAACAATATGAACTTATGTCATATTATGTCGAATTAATAAAAATAAAAAAGACAAACTTTGTAAGTTCATCTTTAAAAAGATTTAAAATCTTTAATTATTCTATAAATACCATATTTTTGATTACTATTTTTATATTTTTTAATCATTTTATTTAAACTATATATATTAAAGTAAGTTACTTCATCTTTTTCCATAGCATACTCTACAAGTTTAATAACAAGTGACTTATTATCTTTAACATTAAATAATGTTTTATATTTTAATATGTCTTTATCAGAAACATTTTTAAGTACAAAATCATAATACCAATTAGGACTTTTTTTAAATATATATCTTTCTCCAGGATAATTTTTAAGAACTTTTATTGTATCAAAATAACCTATTTGAATATTTTCAGTAATTGCTTTTTTATTAACTGTTAATGTTGAAGATAGTTTTCTTGTGGGAATTATTGTTATAACTTTATCTTTATCAATAAGTTTTTTCTTAAAACCCATGCCTTTAAGTTCAACACGATATACTTTATCATAACCTTTTTTAAGCATCATATTCGCAGGACAATTATCATAAATACCACCATCAAAATAATAACTATCCTCTTCGAGTTTTTCCATTTTAAATACTGGTAAATAACAACTTGAAATAATATAGTTATTTATAGAACCTTTTTTCATATCTTCCTTAAAAAGTTCTAAAGGTTTAAAATCCTTAAGTCTATAAGTAATAAGTCCAAAATCCATTTTACTATTTCTAATATCAGGTTCTAAATTAAAATCTTTTAAAGTAGACTGAAGTCCTTCAATACTTATGCCTTTATTTTTTATAATATTTACAAAATTATCAAAACTTGATTTTAAAAGTTCTAATTCATCTATATTATCACTATTAACTAAATCAACATATTTTTTTTCATAACCAAGTATTTTGCCAATATCTGCATTAAGCCAAAAATCAAGAAGTTCTTCTTCTCTTTCTGCAGCAATCATTGCAGCATTAAATGAACCAATCGAGGTTCCACATACACCATCAAATTTAATATGACACTTTTTAAAGGCCATATAAGCACCAATTTGATAACTACCTTTAACTCCCCCTCCAGCTAATGCAAGTCCTACCATACTACCTTCCTTTCTTAATTAAAAGTATGAATTTACCTAGTAAAATATTAATTTTTCTATGTCTACTTCTTCGTTTTTGTCTCATAAAATAGCTATCTAATGAATCACTTGAATACTCTAAAATCTTTTCATATTTTTTTGAATCATTAAGTATTGGAAAAGACATATCTTTACTTAAAAATATTCTTGATAAAATATAGTTAAATGAAAGTCCATGATATTTTAAAATATTATTAAGTATGTCTTCGTATCTACACTCAATATTACCTAAATTAATTTCTTTTTTATTTACTTTATCTAAATTATCTAAAATTTTACATACTGCATATGCACCATCTTCTTTAGTAATACATGATACTAAATTATCCTTTTTAACTGTATAAATAAATGGTTCACATGTTAAATCACAAAGTACCAAAGGAAATCTTACAATAGCATAATTTTTACATTTACTTGTAACAAGTTTTTCTGTTTTAATCTTTGCTTTGTTATAATATGTATCTAAATTTTCAAAAATACTTGTACTACTACCATAAATTAAAGTACAATTAGGATTATAATAAGTAATTGCTTTAATAATATTTTCAGTAACACCATACTCTATTTTATTAGCAAGGTCCTCTTTATAATTTGCAAGAGGTAATATGCATGATGCTAAATTAATAACATAATCATGTGTTTTAATTAAAAAATCAATAAGGCCACGATCAAAACAATCAGAATAAATAATATTAACTCTTTTTTTATATTTTTTTAGTCTCTTAATTGTTTCTTTATTTTTTAAATCTACAACAGTAATCTCATATTTACCTTCGGAAAGTAAATACTTAATTAATGATAAGCCAATACTACCGGCTCCCCCGAATATTACAACCTTCTTCATAATTCTCCTTTATAAAATATGTAAAATAATAACAAGTATTATTCCAAGTCCTATGCCAAAATAAGTACCTTTATTTTTTCTATTAACAAATAACTCCTTAAGAAGTTCAAAAAAGCATAAATAGATAAGCATTCCTAAAGTAAATGATAATAAATAATTTGTTATATAAAGAGGAATACTTTTAAAGAAATAACATATTAGTCCACCGATAAATCCAGACATTGTAAGGATAAAAACTTTAAATTTATTTTTACCTTTTAAACCACTTTCGATTTGAAATCCTAAAGGAATATTATGTAGTCCTATTCCTAAACATAAAACTAAACCAGTCTTAAAACTTCCTAAAGTTATATTATATAAAACCATATTTTCAATTATATTATGTAATAGTAAAGCAAGAATTGTTATAACGCCTAAATGAGTTTGATGATTATTATGTTCTTTTATATTATCAAGATTTTCTTTATGATGATGATTATGGTCAGGCACAAAAAAGTCAAGAATTTTAAGAAGTGAAAAGCCAAGAATTACTATCAAAAAATATTTAAAATCAAAAAATTCTTTTATTTCTGGAATAATATCAAAAAAGATAATATTAAAAAGAACTATAAAAGACATTCCAATAGAAAAAGTCTCGACTAATTTATTTGATTTAAATAATTTATTTATAAAAATACCAATTAAGAAAAATATTCCTGTTAATAATGTTAAGAATAATGCTCTCATTTCTATCACCAATAAAATTATACAAAATTTCTTATAAAAAGTCCATAATGAGAAAAAGAAAGTGTTATTTACACTCTCTTACATTGTCAATATTAAATTTAGCATTATAATTTGCACCATCATTAATTCCTTGATCAATATCTTTAAAATAATTATAAGTAACTTTTGCTATATACTTAATATTTTTATTTACTCTTTTTACTGTATCTATACTATGTTCATAATTATCTATATTTAAATTTATTGGAATATTTACTTTTCCTGTTACTGTTGTTATATCCATATTTTCTATAAGAAGTTTTTCCTCTTCATCATTCACTTTAGAATATACATTCAAAGTAAGTTCACTATTTGGATAATTACTATATTTAAATACTTCATATTCAGGTGCTTCATAATAAACATCATAACAATATTTTATTTTTTCTTTAGTAGTATCAAGGTTTACATCAATTGTAGTTTCTCCAGTAATTGAATGACCAACATCTTTAATAAAATTATGATCATTTACATTAATATTTATATCATTTCCACTTTTAATTTTTAAAGTATCAACGCCTTTTGTTTTAACATCAACATCAAAAGAACCATATTTAAAATCCTTTGTTATGTAATATGCATAAACACCAGTTATCACAATCATTAAAAATATAAATATGAAAATTATTAAATAAACTTGTGATTTTAATTTATCTTTTTCACTCATAGATAATCCTCTCTATTCTTAATTAATCTTATCAAATTTATAGTATTTTTACAAGTCATTTAACATAATTACTTACAATATTATAATAGTTTGTATCCATAAAATAACTACTTAAATTAATTTTATTATTAACTATTTGCATTTGTTTATTAACATAGTCATCACTTACATCACCTTTTTTAATAAACTCTCCAGATGCGGTAAAGTATGTTCCTTTATCAGTAACCCAAGAACGATTATCAAACATTGCAAGGCCATCGCTTGTGCTTAATAAATCTGTACCAATAATAAGTCTTGAATCGTATTTCAAATTAAATAAATTATATATTGTCGGAAGTACATCAATTGAACTACCTACTTTTGATATATTAACATTTTCCATAGCACTATTATATAAAATAAATTTACTATGATTTACCTCAATTTTAGCATCCTTTTTATAACTAGAAATTTCGTTTATTTCGTCAATTGATAGTTCATATGGATAGTGATCTCCGACTAAAGCAATTACTGTATCATCAAGTTTACCAGTATCTTTTAATTTATTTATTAAACTTTCTAAAGCATCATCAAGTTCCATATTCGCGGCTAAATAAGAAAGTGGTCCTTCACTATAACCTAAATTAAATTTTTCAATTTCCTCTTTATGTTTTCTAGCCATTGCATTTTCTGAAAAACTATAACCTGCATGACCAGATACAGTTGCATAAAATACCATAAATGGTTTATCACTATTAATATAATCATTAGTGGTTGAATCAATCATTTCTACATCACTTTGAGGCCAAATGCGACAATTAATTCTTTTTTCAAGCCCATTATAACATGCTAAAAAATTATCAAAACCTAAAGTTTTTAAATAAACGTTTCTATCTTGAAAAGCATAAGAATTATTATGATATGCATAAACATTATAACCTTCATTTTTAAATAAATTACCTATTCCATATGGAAATGAATTAGTACCATTTCTAAATGCTTTTAATGAAGAAAAATTTGCATATAGTCCAGTTAATTCTTGAAATTCTCCACCTATAGTCGAATATATTGTTGGAGTATAATAATTAGAAAATACAAATCCATTATTTGCTAATTTATATAAAGTTGGAGTAATATCCTTTCTTACAGCTATTTCATTAAAACTTTCTCCCATAAATAAAATTAAATTTTTACCCTTAAATTTTCCAGTATATTCATTTTGATAAGTATATTTATCTTTAATATAATTTGTTAAAGTTGTAACCTTATTATTACCAGCATAATCATTAAGTAATGAATCAAAATCAATGTCTAATGTATTAGGTTCATAATTTGTTTCTACATTATTTGTGGCACCATTACTATCATATATTTTTTCTTCGAAACCAAATATAAAACGATAACTATCAATAAAAAATGTATTAATGATACCCTCTTTTTCAATATTAAGTGCTGGATTATTTACATGATAAAATAGTTCATAGGGACTAAATGATTTTTCTTTACCAATATTAAGTGAATAAACATATCCAATGCCTGAAAAAACTAACATTATTAAAGCCATACCAATTTTATAACCATTAGTTCTTTTAAAATAAATTTTTCTTTTAAAAATAATTACTAAAATTAAAGGTATGCATAAAAGGATTATTCCTGGAAGTCTTTTTACAGTTTCAATAACTGCTTTGCCTAAAAATGAAGTAACTTGATCAGCAATTTGAAGTACTGAAAAAGAAATATAAAAGTCAAAAAATCCCTTTACAACATATTGTGCAGAAAACCATAAAGACCAGAACACAAATGTAAAATAAAATATAAATTTATTAAGTTTTTCACTAAAAATTCTTGTTAAAACATACATTAAAATACTATATCCTAGTATAAAAATAATCATATTAATATTAGATAACACAAAAACTTTTTTGTATAATAAAAATCTATAGACAAATTCCATATACAAAAATGATAAAAAATAAATTATAAATACGCTTCTTCTCTTATATTCTTTCATACTACTATTATACAAAAAAAATAATAAAAAAAATAGTGTTTTTAAGCACTATTAAATTTTTTCTAAAGATACAAATGAATAATTTCCATTATCTATTTTAAAAGTATATTTATAAGTATCAAATTTATCTAAATTATCATCAACAATAAAATTATTATCTATAGTGGCTTCATAAATTACATCTTTTCCAGCATAATCTTTATATATAAAACCAATTCTAGAAAAATATATTTTTGCATAAATAATTAAGTTTTTATCATCTCTTGAGGTATTAATAATTCTATAATTTGGAAGTATTTGCCCTAAATTATCACAAGGTCCAGATATATCAAGTCCATTATTTTTAAATTCAATATTGTAATAATAATCTAATGAATAAACTTCACTACCATATTTTTTAGTTAAACTCTTAATTATATCTTCATTATATTTTTCATTTGACTCTATATTTAATACTTTTGAATTAAAACTATTTAAATATTCATTAAGTTTATCATAAGTTATTACATCTCTATCATTTTCACATGAACTTTTAATTAAGCCATCATTTTCCATAAATTTAATTACTGATTTTAATTTATCTTCATCAGAAATATTTTTTATATTATAGTTACCATTATATAAAATTTTATAAGATATTTTAAATTCATTTTCAAAAGAATTTAATACTTTTTCAGCATCTTTATATTCATTAGAATTTTTATCAATAATATTTTGTTTATTAACAACATTATTATTTGTTTTATTACTTTCATTTTTACCAAGTAATGTCCTTCCTAAAAGAACTCCAATCGGTATACATAATGCTATACATACTAGCGCTGTTATAAAT
>ERZ779992.1747-NODE-1747-length-10709-cov-2.685376_pt1 | contig 10709 bp, 10 predicted proteins | sample MGYA00511934_ERZ779992 | MGnify/ENA primary metagenome ERZ779992 (study PRJEB29588, sample SAMEA2163248) | human gut metagenome | biome: human gut; feature: human-associated habitat; material: faeces | place: Denmark | collected 2008/2010 ...
GAAAGAGTGAACATCCAAGAATTTATGCTTGGAAGTTAGAACATGTTATTAAATATAATAAGAGAATATCTTGTAAGGGGAAATTGGGACTTTGGAATTTTGATATTGATAATTAATAAAAAACTAGACTTCTTTACTATCTATCTATGTTAATAATTCATATTATAATGTAGATAGGAGGATAAATTATGAATTTTAGTGATGGTTTTAACCAAGGTATGTATGATGGTGATATTGATATTAACATAACTAATACTAATCAAAATGTTAATGACAATACTAATATGAATTATAATAATGTTGGTGCATCAATGATTGGTGGTTCTATAATGGGAGGAGTTACTTCTCCAGTTGTAGAAACTCCTAGAGAAAGAGTTGTTTATAGAAATATTTATCATACAGTACCTCATGTATGTCCTATAAATACTAGAATTGTTAATAATCATATTTATAAGCATACTTATCAACCAAGATATACCTGCTGTGAAGAGAATACAGTTACTAATGAACAATGCGGTAGTTGCTGTCAATTTAAATAATTTATTGTTTTAAGAGCGTTTAGCTCTTTTCTTTTTAGCTAATAATGCTATAATTATAGAGAGGTAATTAGTTATGAATGAGAAAATTAAAGATGTATTAGATAGATTATCTAAATCTAAGTTTAGAAGTGGTTTTCATTTAAAAGATAAAGATATGTTGTATATCAAGGATAAAGGGGTTGACAAAATTAGAGAACATGCTTATGATTTTATATCTAAGAGAATTGTTGATACTTCTAATGTTACTGATGGAAAACAGACTCCAATGAGAGGACATCCTGTTTTTATTGCACAACATGCTACTGGTACTTGCTGCAGAGGATGCTTAGAAAAATGGCATCATATAAATAAAAACAAAAAAATGGATAAAAATGATATTGATTATGTAGTTAATGTTATTATGTTTTGGATAGAAAATGAAATGAAAAATAAGTAAATGTTTTACAAAAAAAGAAATATATCTATGTGATATGTTTTTTTAGTACTTTTGTTTGCACGAATAGGTGTTTCAAATTTACACTCTGATTATTTGTAAACACTTATAATTGCCTTTTATGAATTAAAAAAGTATAAAATAATGTTGACTTTAACCTCTTAAATAGTATATACTTTGGCTGCAATTGCAAAGTTAAAAATTAATTAATTTTTTGGGAGGTTTTTATTGAAAAAAATTTTGTTTTTTGTACTTTTAATATTTATGATGTGTAATGTAACTAAGGCTAATGAAACAACATTGATTAAAGACAAGTTTGATAATACACATACATATTATTATGATTCTAATCAAGGGAGATATAGGTATTTACTTACTAGTAAGTATATCTTTGAGGATAGTGTAGCTTATTGTATTGAACTTGGTAAACCAATAGATAGCTTTAATTATGTTTTTTCAAGTTCATTTGATGGTAGTAATTTAAGTAAAGAAGATATTGATTATATTAAGTTGGCAGCCTACTATGGTTACAATTATCCTGGACATGAAAGTGATAATTATTACTTAGCAACACAGGATATTATTTGGAAGAGATTATCCAATGTTTCTGTTAAGTATATTAGAAATATGAATCCTAACAATTACATTGATGTTTCAAAAGAAAAAGAAGATATTTTATTACTTATGTCTAAGCATAATATTAAACCATCATTCTATGGTAGTGAAATTAATATTATACGAGGTAGGGAATATGTATTAGAGGATACTAATGATGTACTTGGTAATTATTCTATTAATAATGATTTTACATATTATGATGGTAATAAACTTATTATTCAAGATAAATTTTATGATGATAGCATTACTTTATTCAGATTAAACTACACAGATAGACAATTCTTTTTGTATTCTTCTGGAGGTAATCAAAAGATGATGTCTGCGGGTAGTTTGGATGATGAAAGTTTTGAAATAAAACTTAATTTTATTGAAGGGAGTATCAGGCTTAAAAAATTAGATAAAGAAACTGGTGATACTCCACTCGGGGATGCTACGTTAAATGGTGCCGTTTATGATTTATATGACTCTGATATGAATTATATTGGTAGTTTTGTTACTGGTAAAAATGATACGATTAGTGGATTACCTATTGGCCATTATTATATTAAAGAGAGAATTGCTAGTGAAGGATATATGTTAGATCTTAATACTTATGAGGTTACTATTAATGAAAATAATTTAAATAAAGAAATTACTGTATATGAGGATATTATTAAAAGAAAAGTGGATGTATTTAAAGTATTTGATAATGGTGGTACTGGAATACTTACTACGGAAGAGGGTGTTATATTTGATGTTTATGATAGTTCTGATAATAAAGTGGGTAGTATTACTACAGATAGTGATGGATATGCTAGTATAGTTCTTCCTTATGGTGCTTATACTTTTAAACAAGTTACTAGTACTAAAGACTATTATAAAGTAGATAATTTTAAGGTTATCATTGATAAGTATGATACAAGACCTATATATAAACTATTATCTGATAGTGAAATAACCGCAATGGTTAAGATTATAAAGAAAGACTTTGATACTTTAGATAATATTGTTAATAGTGATATTAAGTTTAAGATATATGATGTTAGAGAAAAGAAATATGTTAGTTTTAATGTTACTTATCCAGAAACTAGTGCTATTGATACTTTTAGTCTTTCTAGTAATGGTGAATTTATTACTCCTGATGTTCTTCATTCTGGTGAATATATATTATATGAAGTAGATCAGAGTATGAATGGTTATTTATATAATAAAGATGGTGTACATTTCTATATTGGTGAAGAATCTAATTTTATTAATGATGAAAACTATGGCGTTATACTAGAGATTCCCTTCTATAATAAGATAGTTAAGGGCAAAATTATTATCAATAAATATGGAGAAAAGGCTAACTATGTAGATAATAGTTACTATTATAAAAATATAATGCTTTCTAATGTTTATTTTGAATTATATGCTAAAGATGATATATATGAGAATGATAAATTAATATATGAAAAAGATACTTTGGTGGATACTATTATCACTGATAGTAGGGGTAGAGGTGTAAGAGATAATCTTCCACTTGGCAAGTATTATTTGAAAGAGATTAAGTCTAATAATGATAATGTTTTTGATGATACTATTTATGATATAGAACTTGAATATAAGGATCAATATACTGAAAAGATTAATTATGAGATTGATATTAATAATTATTTGAATAAGGGTAAGGTTATTATTCATAAATTAGATACTAAAAATAAAGAGGTAATAGCTAATACTTTGATTGAAATTAGGAATAAGGATAATGTTATAGTATATAAGGGCTATACGGATAATAATGGTATGATTGTTATAGATGATTTACTTTATGGTGAATATTATATAGCGGAAATAGAGGCTAGTACTGGGTATAGAATACTTGAGGATAATATTTATTTTACTTTAGATAGTGAAGTATATGAAACTACTATATATAATGAGAGATTGGAAGTGCCTGATACTGGTATGAATGTAGGGCTTAAGAATATTTTAGTTATTGCTATGATTATTTTATTTGGATTTGTTTTGATACTATTTTTTGATAATAAAAAGATAGTAGGTATTAGTGCAGTATTTATTATTATTGGTATTAGTTATTTTGGTATATACTTTTATAATTATTTTACTGATAGTAAGAAGAATATACTAGCTATTAAGAAAATACTTAATAATGATAATGAGGATGTTTCACTAGAGGACAGATATGGATATAATTCTTTTATTGAAATACCTAGCATTGAATTAAAGAGAGGACTTGTTACTATTAATAATAGTTATAATAATGTTAATGATAATATTGAGATTATAGAGAAGACTGATAATAGAATTATTTTGGCCTCACATAATGGTAATAACTATAATTCTTATTTTGGTAATTTATATAAAATGGATCTTGGTGATAAGATATATTTATATGAAAATGGTAATAAATATGAATATATATTTAGTGATAATTATGAGATTAAGAAGAATGGTTATGCTGATATTTATACTGATAATACAAGAAAGTCAATAGCATTAGTTACTTGTAAGGAAGAAAGTAATGATGCACAAGTTGTTTATATTGGATATCTTATTAATATGAGTTCTTATTTAAAGGAGCAATAAAAGTGCTTCTTTTTATGTTGCATTTTTGACAGTATCATGATAAAATTATTAGTAGATAGGAAGGTAACTAATGTTATGAAGAAGGAAATAAAAAAGATTAAACTTACTGACAATATTTCTTACTATATTAGTGATAATACTATTTATTTATTTCAGGATGAATATAATTTTAGTAAAGATGATATTAAAATAATAGGAAAGAAAGTTGCTTTATTAATTCAAGATAATGATATTTCTTATATTAATATTACTGCGAAGGGAATTGAAGATAAGAAAAGTTTATATCATGATTTGGGTTTTACTTTATCCTATTATGATGTTAATAAACTAAATGAACTTTTTAGTGATAAGAAGGATAAGATTAAATATAGGTGTTATGGAATAATGACTAAGAGTGATTTTTTAAATAGGTTAATGGAGGATAAAAAGGTGGAAGAAAAGAAAGAAAAAGATACTAAAGTAATTAATTCTAATTCTGGATTTGTTAGTAATATGATACTTTTATTTGGGGGTATTATTTTACTATGTTATTTGTGTGTAGAAGGGGCTATTTATTTGGTTAAATAGAAGGGAGATATTATGACAGTTGATAATTTATTAGTTATATTACAAAAAGTTATTGATATTTCTTTAGTATGGATGATGGTTTATTTTGTACTTAAGAATATTAAAAATAATGTTAAGATTATATTATTATTTAAGGGTGTTCTTGTTATATTAGTTATTAAAATACTTAGTGATACACTTAATTTAACGACGATAGGATTACTTTTAGAGTATGTTATTATGTGGGGACCATTGGCACTTATAATTATATTTCAACCAGAGATTAGAAGTATACTAGAACATATTGGTAGAAAGCAATTACTTGGTAGACATAAGGTACTTACACTTGATGAAAGAGAAAAACTTGTTTATGAAGTTATGACTGCGGTTGATTATCTTAGAAAATCTAGAATTGGTGCTTTAATAGTTATCGAAAGAGATATTAGTCTTAATGAATATATTGAGAGAAGTAAACCAATATATGGTGATATTTCTTCAGAATTATTGATTTCTATATTCTTTCCTAGAAATCCACTTCATGATGGTGGCGTTATAATACAGGGTAATAAGATTACTTCTGCGGGGGCTGTATTTCCTATTAGTATTAATAGTAAGATTAGTAAGAAACTTGGTACTAGACATAGAGCCGCTATTGGGATAAGTGAAGAGTCTGATGCTATTGCTATTGTTGTAAGTGAAGAAACTGGTAAGATTTCAATAGCGGTAGATGGTAACTTAAATTATAATCTTTCTTTAGATGATGCTAGAATGATTTTAGTAGAGGAATTAAAACCTAAGAAAGAGGTCCTTCTTGATGATGAGTTTGTAGATGAAAAGGAGGATGATAATGATGAAAACGCTTAAGAAGATTATTAAATTTTTTAGAAATTTATTTAGAACGATAGGTAGTTTCATTGATAGATTTATTGTTACTCCTGTTACAAAGTTTGCTATGTTTATTGGTGAAAAAGTTGATAAGGGAGCTGGTAAGTTTGAAAGATGGCTTAATAAGAGAAATACTTTGGTATTTGTATCTTTACTAGTATCATTATTAATATTCTTTTATGTAGATAATCAGGCTAGTACTGTTATTGATAGTGCTGCTGAAGTACTTCATAATCAGATAGTGGATGTTACTTATAATAAAGAAGCTTATATTATTGAAGGACTACCTGAAACTGCTGATGTTACTTTGATTGGTAGAACTGTTGATTTATATTTAGCTAAACAGTTATCTACTGGTAAGGTGACTGCGGATTTATCTAATTTAAAAGAGGGCACTCATAAGATAGAACTTAATTATGAAAGCCCAATTAATTCAGTTAATTATAAACTTGATCCTTCTTCAATTACTGTTAATGTATATCCTAAAGTATCTGCGACTAAGTCTATTACTGTGGATGTTATAAATAAGGATAAACTCGATAGTAAGTTATCTGTACAGTCTGTTACTGTTGATAAAGAGGAAGTTATTATTAAGGGTACTGAAGATGAGAAATCTATTCATAATATTAATAAAGTGGCTACAGTTAAGGCACTTGTAGATATTGGTGAACTTATTGATCCTACTGCGGGTGTTAATACTCTTAAAGATGTTAAACTTGTGGCTTATGATAAATATGGTAATGTTGTAGATGTTGAAATAGTACCAGAAAAGGTTACTGCTACAATTAATATTGAATCTTATAGTGGTACTGCTAAAATAAAGATTATTCCTAAAGGAAATGTTGCTTTTGGTAAGGCTATTAGTTCAATTAGTTCTTCTGTAAACGAAATTAGTATATATGGTGATCAGGCAGTTGTTAGTAAATATACGGAATCTTATATTCCAATAGAGGTTGATGTAACTGGTTTATCTGATAGTAAGTCTTATACGGTGGTTGTACCTAAACCTGAAGGTATAAGAGAAGTGTCTGAGAAGACTATTACTGTTAAGGTATCTCTTGGTGAAGAAAAATCAATGGAAGTTGATGATATTAGGATTGATGCTATTAACTTAGGACCTAACTTAAAGGCTGGAGCTATGGGAGAAAATTCTTCTAAAACTACTGTTATTGTTAAGGGTACGCAAGAAGTTCTTGATAATATTGATAGTACTACTATTAAGGCTACAGTAGATTTATCTGGATTAGGTGAAGGTGAACATACTGTTAAGGTTAATGTTACTGGTGATGAAGTTAAGGCTAGTTACTTTGCTAAAACTACAACAATTAAAGTAAGAATTACTAAGAGTTAATGTCTTATATTGACAAGTTTTGTCGAATGTGATGTAAAGTATGTAAATATGTGTTATCCTATAAAAAAGGAGGATAATATATGGGGTATATACTAGTAGAAGATATATTTGATGAAATGAGTCAGAATATCACTTACATTAAATTAAATAGTTATTTAAAGAGGAAAGATAATACTTAGTCTTTCCTTTTGCTATGAATTAGTATATAATTATAGATATAGAGGAAGGTGTTAAGATGGGAAGAAAGAAAAAAGAAGATAATAAAGATGAAGTAGTGGTACTTGAAAAGATTGAAAAAACTAAAAGTAGTAGTGGTGTTTCAGAGGTATTTTATTATTTACTTGGATTAGTTATTGGTATTGTACTTATATTTGCTACTGAAGAACTACTTAGTACTATTAATTATTTATTTGTTGTTATTTTTGCTATTATTGCAGTAGTACAATTAATTGGTTTTATTATGGATAAGAAATATATTAGTAGAGATTATTCTAATTTGATAATTGGTATTATGTGTATTTGGGTGGCTATGTTTGTATTTAAGTATGGTAGTTTCTTATTTTTAGAAATGCTTCCGGTACTTGTTAGTTTATTATTATTTATTATGGCTACGAGTAGTATTACTAAGTATTTTGATAGAAAGATTACTGGTAATTTGATTGTATCTATTATTTCTATTATTCTTGGTATACTTCTTATATTTGTACCTAAGAGTATTATGTATACTTTATTTAAAGTGGTTGGAGTATATATAATTGTTATGATTATATTAGATTTTATTGATTATAAGAAGAATAATAAGAGTGCTTAGGTTCACTTTAAGCCTGTAGTCTTAGAGTGTTAGTTTAAGCCTTATGAATAAGTCTTAAACTAAGATCTATTATATATAAGCATAAACTATATATTTTAAATTAAAGAGGATACTAGGTGTCTTCTTTTTACCTGTTTTTGTATTGGTTAGAAAGTTTTCACTGTGAATATGATATCTTAGTGTTACTCCTATACAGACTAAGAATTAGGCTGTATAGGACAGAAAAATACCTTGGATTTTTCTGGAAGGTAAGTTTTTGAAGAAAATGAGTAAAAAATATGTTCAAATGTATGTTTTTGTGATATAATTGTAAACTGTGAAAAAAGAAGGTGTATTTTATGAAAATTAGAAATGTTGCTATTATTGCCCATGTTGACCATGGTAAAACTACTTTGGTTGATCAATTACTTAAGAAATCTGGTACTTTTAGAGATAATGAACAAGTTGAAGTTAGAGCTATGGACTCTAATGATATAGAAAGAGAAAGAGGTATTACTATTCTTGCTAAAACTACTTCTATTCATTATAATGGATATAAGATTAATATACTAGATACTCCTGGTCATGCTGACTTTGGTGGTGAAGTAGAAAGAATTATGAATATGGTTGATGGGGTATTACTTTTAGTAGATGCTTACGAAGGTACTATGCCACAGACTAGATTCGTTCTTAAAAAAGCTCTTGAAGCAGGAGTTAAACCTATTGTAGTTATTAATAAAGTAGATAAACCTACTGCTAGGGTAGAGAAAGTACTAGATGAAGTTATAGATTTATTTATTGAACTTGGTGCTACTGAAGAACAACTTGATTTTAAAGTTGCTTATGTTAGTGCTTTAAATGGTACTGCTAGTCTAGATCCTGATATTAGTACACAAAGTGAAAGTTATGATGATATATTTAAATTAATTATAGATGAAATACCTGAACCTAATGCTGATATTAATGGTGATTTACAATTTCAACCTGCACTTTTAGATTATAATGAATATGTTGGTAGAATTGGTATTGGTAAAGTTCATAGTGGTACTATTAAAGTTAATGAAATGGTTTCTTGTGTTAGATTAGATGGTAGTATTAAACAATTTAGAATTCAAAAATTATTTGGCTTTGAAGGTCTTAAGAGAATAGAAATTAATGAGGCTGATGCTGGTGATATAGTTGCAATAGCAGGTCTTATGGATATTTCTGTTGGTGAAACTATATGTAATGTAGGTAAAGAGAAAGCTCTTCCAATCCTTAGAATTGATGAGCCTACTTTAAAAATGACATTTATGGTTAATAATAGCCCATTTGTTGGTAGAGAGGGTAAGATTGTTACTGCTAGAAAAATAGGTGAGAGATTATTTAAAGAGACTCAAAGAGACGTTAGTTTGAAAGTTGAAGAAGCTAGCAATGAGTCTTGGACTGTTTCTGGTAGAGGCGAACTTCATTTATCTATTTTGATTGAAAATCTTAGAAGAGAAGGTTTTGAATTACAAGTATCTAAACCTGAAGTTATTATTAAAGAAATTGATGGTGTTAAATGTGAACCTTATGAAGATGTTCAAATTGAAGTTAGTGATGACTGTGTAGGTAATGTTATTGAGGCACTTGGTTTAAGAGGTGGAAAGATGGATAATATGTCTAATGTTAATAATTTGATTAGACTTAATTATACTATTCCTTCAAGAGGGTTAATTGGGTTTAATACTAACTTTATGACTTTAACTAAGGGCTATGGTATTCTTAATCATACTTTTAAAGAGTATTTACCTATTGAAGATATTAATTCTACTGAGAGAAAAGTTGGTGTGCTTGTTGCTACTGAGGCTGGTAAGGCTACCGCTTATGCTCTAGGTCAATTAGAAGATAGAGGTGTTATGTTTATTGAACCTGGTACTGAAGTTTATGAGGGTATGATTGTTGGTGAATGTAATAGAGAAAATGACCTTGCTGTTAATGTTGTTAAGGGAAAACAACTTACTAATACAAGAGCATCAGGGTCTGACCATACTGTTGTACTTAAAAGACCTAGACCTCTTACTCTAGAATATTGTTTGGATTATATTAATACTGATGAATTAGTAGAGATTACTCCGGAAAATATTAGACTTAGAAAGTTTATTTTAAATACGGAAGCAAGAAAGAAGTTTGATGCAAAGAAATAACTTCTTTTTTTATATAAAAAAATACCTAGATAGGTAGGTATTTAACTTTTGTAAAAAACTTTTTTTACTAATCTTTTTATTCCTTTTGATTCTTTTTTTGTAACATTTTCAATAGTCCAGTATGAATGTTCTTTACCATCTTTATTAATGTAAGTTTTTAAAACATGTTCCCATTTTTCGCCATTAGTGTAATCTCTGCTAATAATTTCATCAATTTGTTCTGTAGATAATGTAAGATCTAATTTTTTATTAAATTCATTTATAAATCTTTTTGCTCTTTCATATCCTCTTTCGGGTATGGTATTTCTAGAATATAATAATTTAAGTGCAACTAATTGTAAAATTCTATGTCTTAATTCCATATCACAATTATGATTATAAATACTTTCTTTTAGTTCGGTAAAGTCTAATTCATTAGTATATTTTTCTTTAAATATTGAGAATACTTTATTTAATATTTCTTCATCGTCAACTCCAACATAAGATTCTTCATCTGAATCTTCATCTGTGTCTTCAAGTTTTAGTATAACTACCTCTCCTTCTTCCTCTTCTCCTTCTTCAGCTACTGGTAATACTACATATTCTTCATCATCTAATTCAACTAAATCTAAGAATTCAAATCTTACTTCATTTCCATCCTCATCATTTAATACTATTATATTATCAACTTCTTCGTTTTCCATTTTTTAATCCTTCCTTTCTAAAACATTTATATTTTTCAATTTAATTAACCTTTATCTTATTTAAATAAGTTTCTAAAATATATACTGCAGATATAGTATCTACTATATTTTTCTTTTTATACTTATTA
>ERZ779992.1752-NODE-1752-length-10668-cov-5.809762_pt1 | contig 10668 bp, 7 predicted proteins | sample MGYA00511934_ERZ779992 | MGnify/ENA primary metagenome ERZ779992 (study PRJEB29588, sample SAMEA2163248) | human gut metagenome | biome: human gut; feature: human-associated habitat; material: faeces | place: Denmark | collected 2008/2010 ...
CTTTGACTTTTGTATGATTCTTAACTCGTGCCATAGGGATTCCTTTCTCATTTTTTCTACTGCAAATATACGAATAAGTATCGAATTTGAGAAACAAATGAGAAACAAAATTGCACCAAACAAGAGCCAATCTACTGAAAGTACTGAAAACAACCGAAAATAAAAATAAGATTATAAAACTTTGATTTACAGGATATTTATTATCAATTTATTGGATGTTGTTTTCATTCTATACATATACTGCGTAAATCTGGAAAATGTAACCTTGGGATATAATTTTACTCCTAAGAACCGTAAGTTACTGGATAATATGCGCATATATCTGTCTGCCAAGAATCTGTTTACCTTGACCGGATATTCTGGTAATGACCCTTCAATTATAGACGTGAATGGTATCCAGCCGGGAGTAGATAGTAATAGTGCTTATCCTACAGCAACTCAATTGAGTTTAGGTGTGACTCTTCGCTTCAAATAAATGAGAAACAAATTATTAAAAATATGAAAGATATGAAATATATAAAATGTCGTTGGTTATTGGCGATGATTATGTCATGTTCACTTTTCTCTTGTACTAATTTGGACGAGGAAGTGTTCGATCGTGTGGATGCCGGAATTTATTATCAAGATGAGACGAGTGTTCAGGGGGCAGTGGCAGCCATCTATTCGAAAGCTGCATATAGTTATTTGGAATACTTCTGGTATTTGCAGGAGTTTTCTGCCGACCAGGTGGCATGGCGCAGTTGGAACGGTGGACTTTGGGGATGGGATGAGGCATTGAAGTTTGCTTTGTCTTCACATACCTGGACGTCAGAATCAACCATTATTCGCCAAACTTGGGAGAATGCGTGGACCACTATTGGGCTTTGCAATACGCTTATTACAGATTTGCAGGCAATCAGCCCCGCATCTATACGCATGACTGAGGATGCTTTGAATAGTTATATTGCCGAAGTACGTACCCTGCGTGCTTGGGCATACTACAATATCTTTGAGATTTGGGGTGGAGCACTTCCCTTGAACATTTCTTCGGGTGCGGAAATCCCTGGTTCTGCAGATACTGATTTTGATAAGGGGTGCAAGATTATCTACGATTTTATCAGTCAGGAATTAGATGAGTCAGTTACAGATCTTATGAAAGAAGATGGTTCTGGAAAGACTCGCAACCGCATGAACCAAGCTGCCAATCGTATGATTAAGATGCGCTTGTTGCTGAATTCTGAGGTGTTTATCAAACAAAACAGTTATAATGAGTGTGCCACTCTTTGCCAAAAAATTCTGAATGGCGATTATGGTACTTACAGCATTACCGATGACTATCGTGATATTTATTCGATAAACAATGTAGAATGTCCGGAAGTTGTAATGGCATTGGCGATGGAAGTCGGTCAGGTCAATACCGGTTGGATGCGTAACATGCCTTTCATGCCTTACAATTGTTGGGATTACTTTGGAGGTACATACAGCCAGAGCGGATGGAATTGTGTATGCTTGGCACCTTCATGGGATAATTCTGGAAATGTACAGCCGTATGGTGGTACTGACAATCCTAAGAGCTTTCTTACCGACTACGGTGATAAGTTAGGAGCAGTTTATGAACGTTTCCACGATAAAGATATCCGTAAGCAGAACTATGTGTATAATGAAACAACAGGAAACTATCAAGGCATTTTTTTGAAAGGGGCTATTAAAGCCAACTATGGTAAGGGTGCGGCTTTGAAAGCAGATGCCGACCGTGACGGTCAGGATTTGGTTTATGTGGATCAAGTGGGTACATTCCTTAATTTAGGACGTAATCTGGAGACTGTCATGTCACCTCGCTGGGGTGAAACGAATTCAGGTGTCCGTTTGGTAAGATATCCGGTTTATCCGGAGAGTGCAGGCATTGATTTCCAAAACATCGATGAGGTGGAATTCCGTTTGAGTGAAGTGGTCTATACTCTTGCTGAATGTAAAATGCGTGCAGGTGATACAGAAGGTGCTAAAGAGCTGGTATATAGAGTTAAAACACGCTATTTTACAGATAAATCAGCTCTCGAACAGCCCGGTCCTGGTTTTACATCCTTTGATATGGATTGGATGTTGAGTGAATGGGGACTTGAATTCTTGGGAGAGGGGCGTCGTCGTCGTACAGACTTGCGTCGTTTCGATAAGTTTACGCAAGGGCAATGGTGGTTCTTTGGCCGTGCCACGGACGACGGTTTAAGCTATCCGGCTAAACGTGACCGCAAATACGAGTGGTATCCCTTGCCCCAGTCTGCCCTTATGGTAAATCCGGGACTGGTACAGAATCCTAATTATTAATCATCCTATAATAATAGTAACAATGAAAAAATATATATGTAATCCGCTATGGCTTTTGTTGCTTTTTGTAGCTTTCATCAGTAGTTGTGACAAGGAGGAAATTGTGTTTGACCATGAGTTGCCGCAATTTGAACTTCGTAGCGATGCTATTTTGCTGGAGGTGATTATGCCCCAAGGAACTGGTGCCGATGAAATAATTTATATTGCAGGCGATTTCAATGGAGGTCAGGATGCTGCTTCCGGAGACCTTAAGTGGCAGATGGAGAAAGCTGCAAACAATGATGTTAAATGGGGCATATACCTCTATCCGGAAGATTTTGTTAATGGAAAGACACTTGCCGATGGCTTTTATTTCGTTTCTAAGACACAAGGTATAGAGCGTACTTTGCAGAATGAGGATGCTTTACATCAAATTTCGGCTAAGGTAGGTACTCGCACTGATATAACGGTAACCCGCTGGAATGCTTATTTTGAGGAGCCGGAAGACCCAAGTGAAGTGACCCATGACGGTTATGCTGTGTTCGTGATGGACAATACAGGTTGGGATGTACTGTCACTTTATGCGTGGGGAAATGATTTGCCGGAACTTTTTGGAGGTTGGCCCGGTATTTCACCTACTGGTAGCGTTGAGATAAAAGGAATTACCTATAAATACTTCGATACAGGTGAAGCAAATAAGGGATTGGTTTACAATTTGATATTTAACGATAATGGAGTAGGTTCACAATTTGATGGACCACAGAACTTTACTCTTGACCGTGACATATATTTGGAAATCACAGAAAGCGGTTGGACGGAAATAGATCCGGATGCAGTGGTCATCCATGATGGTTATACCATTTTTATTGAAGACCAGTCCGGATGGGCAGAAACAACCATATACGCGTGGGGAAATGATATACCGGAACTCTTTGGCAGTTGGCCAGGAATATTACCAACCGGTAGTGTTGAGATAAAAGGTGTCACGTATAATTATTACGATACAGGTGAAGCAAATAAGGGATTGACTTACAATCTGATAATGAATAATAACAATGGAGGCTCACAATTTGACCTCGCAGCAGTGACGCTTGATCGAGATTATTATTTCCGTATTACGGACATAGCTGGTGAGGAGATTGACCCTAACAATCCGGACGGAGACTCTGAACCGGAATCTGAAGCGGCTTTTGTTTCTAATCAGAATAATTTCTTGAAATGAGTTTTGTATAGTAATGAAGATGTTAAATGACCTATTGGTGGAATGAGATTGGGGATAGGATATCTCTTTTCAATCTTGCGGATATATGTCCCAAGGCTTGGTTTTTCTATCCCAAGTCTTGGGATAGAAAAACCAAGCCTTGGGAAGAAGTTATCTCTTAGCTCTTTTGTTTTTTAGTATTGGCTTCCGGGATTTTTAGTATTAAGGCTTAGTATCTTTTCTGCCAATGCCCATTACTGGAGAGTTTGGATGCTCCTTTTGCAGATATCAGTTCCGCCAATGAGTATAAGTATAGATAAAAAGTAGAAATATGAAAAAAGTAATAATTGCGACACTGCTCTTTACGATGCTACATTCTTGTATGGGGTGTAGTGATAGTCAGAGTGACATGGAACCGATTCCCGTCCCACAGGAAGAATACATGGCTTCGGATATGGTGATTTATGAGGCAAATCCCCGCATTTTTGCCGAAGAAAATGCGTTCTCTGCCATCAAAGCAGAGCTTGACCGTATTCAAAGCCTGGGGACTACCGTGCTTTGGCTGATGCCTGTAAATGAGCCGGGAGTACTGAAAAGTGTGAATTCACCTTATTGTATAAAGGATTATAAAAAGCTGAATACACGTTACGGAACAAAAAAAGACTTGAAAGAACTGGTAGATGCTGCCCATGCCAAAGGAATGAAAGTGATTCTTGACTGGGTTGCCAACCATACTTCGTGGGACAATGCTTGGGTGACTGAGCATCCGGATTGGTATACACAGGATGCAAATGGCAATGTGGTACAACCTCAAGAACAGCCTTGGGCGGATGTTGCTGACTTGAATTTTGACAACGAAACCATGCAGCAAGCCATGATTGATGCCATGAAGTATTGGGTAACAGAAATTGGTATTGATGGATACCGTTGTGATTATGCCGAGGGGGTACCAGATGCTTTCTGGAAGAAAGCAATCGCCGAGCTCCGTACACTTGACAATAATTTGCTGATGCTTGCCGAAGGCGGAAAAACGTCTTTAATGAACAATGGTTTCAATCTGCTCTACGGCTGGAACTTCCATAGTAAACTGAAAGACTATTATGCCGGTAAATGCTCACTTACTGACCTTTATGCTATGAATACTTCCGAATTGGAGGGAATGCCGAAGGGTACGTTACGGTTACGCTATTCTACTAATCATGACCAGGCAAGTGAGGCTTCACCGATAGAATGTTATGGCGGTGAGCGTGGTGCCATGTCTGCTTTTGTATTGACGACTATGCTCGAGGGGATACCTCTTATTTATAGTTCGCAGGAAGTAGCCTATCCGCGGTCACTTAACTTTTTCAATTACGGAGTTATAGACTTGAAGTCCAATGAAGTCTTTGCGCAAGAGATGGCAGAAATCATCAGAGCTTATAAAGCTACGAGCAGTGTACGTGGTGGTGAACTGGAAGTTTATACTACCGGAGATGTCGCTTCATTTTATCGGGCAGCAGGCAGTCATGGCATGTTGGTCATGGTGAATACCGCCAATGAGTCTGTACAAGTGAAAGTACCTATGGAGCATGCTGGCAAGACCATGACCGATGTGATTGCCGGTGTGGATGTGAAGTTGCCTACAGTAATGACGATGGAACCTTATCAATATTTTATATATCAACAATAACGGATGTATATGAAACATGTATTATTAACAGTTGTATTTCTGGGAATTGCTTGTGTGGCGATGGCACACGAATTGTTATCTCCCAATGGGAATCTGAAACTCAATGTTGTGCTTGATTCCGAGGGGGGGCCGGTCTATAGCTTATATTACAAAGGAGAGCCGGTTGTAGAACCTTCTGCCTTGGGAATACTTATGGAAGAAGCGGATTTGTCAAATGGCTTCCGGATTCTTGATGCAACAAATTCTACTTTTGATGAAACTTGGATGCCTGTATGGGGAGAGTATGAAAAAGTCCGTAACCATTACAATGAACTTACTGTCACTTTCTCACAACCGGCAAAGCACGACCGTACGATGATTGTACGTTTTCGATTGTTTGACGATGGACTCGGATTCCGTTATGAGTTGCCGGAGCAGAAAACCATGAATTATCTGACGGTAAAAGACGAACTGACGGAATTCAATCTGACCGGTAATCATACACTCTATTGCATTCCCGGTGATTATGATACGAATGAGTTTGCCTATACTACTGCGGCCATTTCCGAAGTGCGCGAAGCTATGGAACGTAATCTACGTAAAAAAGGATATGAAGCTAAAGCGACTTCATTCACAGTACAAACACCCCTTATGATAAAGACTACCGAAGGACTTTATATCAATATTCATGAAGCTGCCTTGGTAGATTATTCTGCCATGTTGCTGAATGTGGATGATAAAGAGTTTAACTTTTCTGCTCATCTTACTCCCGATAAATTAGGAAAGAAAGGATATCTGCAATTACCGTTGCATACCCCGTGGCGTACAATTATGGTTAGTGACGATGCACGTAGCATCCTTGCTTCTCAGTTGATTCTTAATCTGAATGAACCTTGTAAGCTGGAAGATACTTCTTGGATTAAGCCACAGAAATTTATCGGTGTCTGGTGGGAGATGTTTACTGGTGGAGGAGGTACATGGGCATATAGCGACTATTATAAGGCTAAACCCGGCATAACCGACTATTCAAAGTTAACTCCTAATGGACATCATCCGGCCAATACTGAACATGTGAAAGAGTACATAGACTTTGCGGCGGAGAATGGTATTGATGCGGTATTGGTTGAGGGTTGGAATGAAGGTTGGGAAGATTGGGCATCCTATCGTAAGGATCGTCAGTTCCTTTTTGACAAACCTTATCCGGACTTTGATGTTGCGGTACTACATGCCTATGCCAAATCAAAGGGGGTAAAGATTATCATGCATCATGAGACGGCTGCTAATGCTGCCGATTATGAGCGGCAGCTGGATGTAGCCTTTCAATTTATGGTAGATAATGGCTATAATTCTGTAAAGACAGGATATGTGGGCTCAATCATTCCCCGTAGTGAATATCATTCCTCACAATGGATGAACAATCATTATATACATGTGGTGAAGCGTGCTGCTGATTATAAGATTATGGTAGATAGTCACGAGGCTGTTCGTCCCACCGGCTTGTGTCGGACCTGGCCCAACTGGGTAGCGCAAGAATCTGCCCGTGGTGGTGAGTTTGAATCTATGGGGGGCAATGATCCGGATCATACTTGTATCTTGCCGTTTACTCGGTTGAAGGGTGGTCCGATGGATTACACTCCTGGTATTTTCCAGACAAAACTTTCGTATTATAATAGTTCGAAACCTAAAGGTCAGGCGGGTACTACATTGGTAAAACAATTGGCTCTATATGTAACGATGCCCTCTCCGTTACAGATGGCAGCAGACCTGCCGGATAATTATCGCCGTTTTCCCGATGCGTTTCAATTTATTAAGGATGTAGCGGTGGATTGGAGCAATTCTTGGTATTTGGAAGCCGAACCGGGTGATTATATCACAGTGGCTCGTCAAGCCAAAGGAAAACAAGAGTGGTATGTAGGTGCTATTACCGACGAACATCCTCGTACGGCAACTATTCCTTTCTCTTTCTTACCCGAAGGAAGGAAATATATTGTTACCGTTTATGCAGATGGTCGGGATGCAGACTGGAAAGATAATCCGCAGAGCTATGACATCCGTCGTGGCATAGTAACGTCAAAGAGTGTGCTGCGTCAACCTTTGGCAAGTAGTGGAGGGGTGGCTATCAGTGTTCGAGAAGCAACAAAAGAAGAGGTAAAAGGATTGAAGAAATTATGAAGCTTGTCCGTACATAGTAATTATTATGTTGCGGATTTAATACAAGCATTTAAGAATTAAAGTTAGCAATTGGAAAGGCATAGTCCGTGAGGATTGTGTCTTTTTTCGTAAATTATTCGTCATTTCTTATTTTCTTTATTATAATTTTTCTATATTTATGCCGTTATGGCGAATTGTTGACAGAATAGGAAAAGAATAGACCATTTAGGTATGAATAGAGAATGCCGGGGATTTGACATTTTATCATTCTTTAATCAAAATATAACCGTAAAATTTAGCTGTTTTGAAAAGTTTTCTTATATTTGCGGTGTTATTCATTGACATTTTGTTTGAATAGCGTGAAGTCAACAAGGTAATAACCTTTAAAACGTAATATTATGAATATCGAACGTATCATGGCCTCTTTAGAGGCAAAGCACCCCGGCGAGTCTGAGTATCTTCAAGCCGTAAAGGAAGTTCTTCTTTCCATCGAAGATATCTATAACCAACATCCTGAGTTCGAGAAAGCGAAAATTATAGAACGTCTGGTTGAACCTGACCGTATCTTTACTTTCCGTGTAACGTGGGTGGATGATAAGGGTGAAGGTCAGACGAACCTCGGCTATCGTGTGCAGTTCAACAATGCCATTGGCCCGTACAAAGGCGGTATTCGTTTCCATGCTTCCGTAAATCTTTCTATCCTCAAATTCCTGGGATTTGAGCAGACTTTCAAGAATGCTTTGACTACATTGCCTATGGGCGGTGGTAAGGGTGGTTCCGACTTCTCTCCGCGCGGAAAGAGCGATGCTGAAATCATGCGTTTCTGTCAGGCCTTCATGCTGGAATTGTGGCGTCACCTCGGTCCGGATATGGATGTTCCTGCCGGTGATATCGGTGTAGGCGGTCGCGAAGTGGGCTATATGTTCGGTATGTATAAGAAGTTGACTCGCGAATTTACGGGCACATTTACCGGTAAAGGATTGGAATTTGGCGGTTCGCTGATTCGTCCTGAAGCAACAGGATTTGGTGGCTTGTATTTCGTAAACCAAATGTTACAGACAAAAGGCATTGACATCAAGGGCAAGACCGTGGCTATCTCCGGTTTTGGAAATGTGGCTTGGGGTGCTGCTACCAAGGCTACCGAATTGGGTGCCAAGGTGGTTACCATCTCCGGTCCCGACGGTTACATTTACGACCCGAACGGTATCAGTGGCGAAAAGATAGATTATATGCTGGAACTCCGGTCATCGGGCAACGATATCGTAGCACCGTATGCCGACGAATTCCCCGGCTCTACTTTCGTGGCAGGCAAACGCCCGTGGGAAGTGAAAGCAGACATCGCACTTCCTTGCGCCACCCAGAACGAATTAAATGGAGAAGATGCTCAAAATCTCATAAAAAATGACGTACTTTGCGTCGGAGAAATTTCCAATATGGGATGTACCCCTGAAGCTATCGATCTTTTCATTGAACATAAGACGATGTACGCTCCGGGTAAAGCGGTCAACGCAGGTGGTGTAGCCACTTCCGGCTTGGAAATGTCTCAAAACGCAATGCACCTTAGCTGGAGTGCTGCCGAAGTGGACGAAAAACTCCATGCAATCATGCACGGCATCCATGCACAATGCGTGAAATACGGCACGGAACCCGACGGATACATTAATTATGTGAAGGGTGCCAACATTGCCGGATTTATGAAAGTAGCTCACGCAATGATGGGGCAAGGCGTTATTTAGAAGACTTTGTTTAGTTGTATTTGTGGTTTGCGCTGCTCGTCTCCTGTGACAGGACGCGGGTAGCGCTATTTTTTTGAGATTAACATTATTTTCGCTGGAATTAATTATCTTTGTAGCATGATAGGTTAAATAATAGTTTGTGAATTTGTTATATGCGATAAACAACTCACAACTAATAATTTACCATTATTGGTTTTGTAATTAATAATCAAGTAATAAATAAAAAATGCTACAACCCGAATTAAAACTCCGCCGTGACAAGATTCGCAGTCTGATGGTGTCACAAGGCATTGATGCCGCCCTCATTACTTGTAATGCAAATTTAATTTACACGTATGGCTGTGTAGTCAGTGGCTATCTTTACCTCCCCCTTCATTCGCCTGCACTATTATTTTTTAAACGTCCTAATAACATCACAGGAGAGCACTCATTCTCTATCCGCAAACCGGAACAAATTGTTGATCTGCTGAAAGAACAAGGATTACCGATGCCAACCAAACTGATGTTAGAAGGTGACGAACTTCCTTATACGGAATATTGTCGTCTGGCCGGTCTCTTCCCGGAAGCGGAAGTGGTAAATGGTACCCCGTTGATTCGCCAGGCACGCAGCGTGAAAACACCTGTAGAAATTGAAATGTTCCGCCGCTCCGGCATTGCTCATGCAAAGGCTTATGAGCAGATTCCAGGTGTTTATCGTCCCGGTATGACGGATATTGAATTTTCCATCGAAATAGAACGCCTGATGCGCCTGCAAGGTTGCCTCGGAATTTTCCGGGTATTCGGACGCAGTATGGAAATATTCATGGGTAGCGTACTGACCGGAGATAATGCCGGTTACCCCTCTCCTTATGATTTTGCCTTAGGCGGTCAGGGACTTGATCCTGCCTTGCCGGGAGGAGCAAATAAAACTCCGTTAAAAGAGGGACAAAGCGTTATGGTGGACTTAGGTGGCAACTTCAACGGTTACATGAACGATATGAGCCGTGTATTCTCCATCGGCAAACTGCCCGAAGAAGCTTACACCGCCCATCAGGTTTGTCTGGATATCCAAGAAAAAATTGCTTCCATTGCCAGACCGGGTATTGCCTGTGAAGTGCTTTACGACACAGCAGTCGAAGTGGTCAAAGCAGCCGGATTTGCCGACAAATTTATGGGAACAGGACAACAAGCCAAATTTATCGGTCACGGCATCGGGCTTGAAATTAACGAAGCTCCGGTACTGGCTCCCCGCATAAAGCAACAATTAGAACCGGGTATGGTCTTTGCCCTCGAACCGAAAATCGTTATTCCGGGTGTAGGTCCCGTAGGTATCGAGAACTCTTGGGTAGTGACCAACGAAGGAATAGAAAAACTGACGAACTGCAATGAAGAAATCATTGAATTAAGTTAAACAGACGATGAAAAAGATGTGTCCGGCAAAGAACAGGCACATCTTTTTCTACTAATAATAACACACTTAACCCCCAAAACCAATGAAACAACCTTTCATTCTAACCCTTGTATCCTCTGTTGCCTGTGCTGCAACAGCCGCCAATAAAGCACCGGAAAACACCACACCGACAAAGTCAAAAACACCCAACGTTGTATTTATCTACGCCGACGATCTCGGCTACGGCGATCTGGAATGTTACGGAGCTAAAAACGTACAGACA
>ERZ779992.1753-NODE-1753-length-10667-cov-3.139842_pt1 | contig 10667 bp, 7 predicted proteins | sample MGYA00511934_ERZ779992 | MGnify/ENA primary metagenome ERZ779992 (study PRJEB29588, sample SAMEA2163248) | human gut metagenome | biome: human gut; feature: human-associated habitat; material: faeces | place: Denmark | collected 2008/2010 ...
TTATAGCTGCCCTAACGGCTTGACGGGGAGGTTTTACTACCATATGAAATTACACTACTCTCAAACCTCAAATCACATTTTTGATTTGGAATCAAATATAATGTCCACTACTACATCATAACTCATATGAAGCTCTTTTATTATTACATATTAAACGAAATTTCGCAATTATCTTTATCAATTATCTTTATCTGTGTATAATTAGCAATAAAATCTGGTTGCCTGTTTTCAACTAAAAAAATATTAATTTTATTATATTCTGCGAACTCATATATTTTTTCTATTTCATAATTATCAAAAAATGTATTCAAATTAATAAATATAAAATAATTAATCCCGAATAGTAAACTAAATGCTCTCATATACTCTACTATCTTTTCAATCTGGTCATTATATTCTTCTACAATTTTTACATCTAACATTTTTAAAATATCGGTCAATTCTATTTTTTCTTTATATGTAAGGTCAAAATCAAAATTATCTGCTATATGTAAAAAGAAGCCCTCAATATTTTGAAACAACATGTTGTTATCAATTAACAAATCAGTTTCATTTACTTCTTCTCTCATTTTATCATACAACCTTCCAATAAGTTTTTTTGAATTAATTTCTATTTCCATTGGATTTATAACCAAATCAATTTTTTCCCACGCTTTAATAACCTTATTGTTCTCAGAAAATATAAATATTTCTTCTTTATCAATAAGGCTGCGTATTAGCTGACTAACTATTGTTCTAAATGTCTTAGCATTTTCAACGACTAAGATTCCTCTGTCATTCTCATTTAATTCAAAGATAAAATCGTAATCAACATGTGCTATTCTCATAAAATTATTAACCTTTTATCACTATCAATTATATTTGATTTAAACTCTCCAGTAATAGTTTCCATCTTTTGAAATTGTTTTTCAGTTAATGTCAATACTTGTACAAGTCCATCCGGCGGTCGGTTTTTTCTTACATTATACACTACCGCATCAGAAACTGTCTGATTCAGAGCCAGTTTGGTATAAACTGACTCCTGAATCATTATAAAACCATTTTTTATTAAATACTTTCTAAACTGTGCATAATCCCTTTTATTTGCAGTTGTCAATGTCGGCAAATCAAAAAAAACTAAAATCCTCATATACCTATAATTCATCCTTGTAAAACCTTATCAGCGAAATATCGTTTTCATTAATTGCATCAAATACACTCTTGCAATATATTTTAATAGCATTATTTATATAATTATTTTTTCCATCTATTACAACTTCCTGATTAAGCAGGTCAACCATATAGATTTTTTCTTCATGTTCAAATTTTTCGGGCATGAGTTTTACAACTCTTTTATCAACCAAAATTCTAAATGGTTCCATTAAATCCGAACCCAAATTAAATTGATTAAACATATTATCGTGAAATAATGCAAGCTGGGTTATGTACCCATTAGCAACAATTTCTCTGTTAAATGCAGATAGCAACAATCCATAACCATAGTTTAATGCTGCATTTATAGAATCTTCTGAAGTTCTTGTAAATTTAACACCGAATATAGCATTAAAATACACCTTTGCAGCATGTCCTTCTCTGTTAGTACGGTCTCCAATTTCCACTTGTTCTACATACTCATCTAACATTTTATATTCTATCTTGTTTAGTTTCTTCAAGAAATCTCTTTGTTTTCTTATTTTTTCAGTAACAATTTCTGTCCATACATCTGTTTTAACATCTTTAGACCATGCAATCTGCTTTCTAATTTTTGCACTTGTGTCATGACTTCCATAATATGGTATAAGCTCTGATGAAGGATTTCTTTTCTCATCGCAAAATATTACTTTAATTTTTCTTTTAGTCAATTCACTTAATAATGAAGCAGTAAGAGAGACCGCTGTTGATTCAACAATAAGTATTGAAATCTCACTTAAATGAACTTTCACTATTTCTTCCTGCCTCACTATCAAGTAATCTAATTTGTAATCCAGCTTTGCACTTTTGGAAATTACTACAATACGCCAACTCATATTGTTAAAAGGTCTATTACATTTTCATAAAGACCTGTTGGTGACTGATTAATAAGTTTAATCTCCTTACATGAAGTAACATTCTTACTTATTTGTATTTTACCCATACTTTCGCCTTCACCTATTACTTTTGCATTTGTTACTCCATATTTGCATTTAAATAAATTTAATATTTGCATCAAAAACAAACTCTGTTCTTCCAATGATAGATTAATATATTTTTCTTTTGCATTTACCAGCTTTTCAACCGGATTTGCTGGTCTTTTACTATATATTTTATTCTTCAATTTACTTATAAATAGTTCATATATATGCTCATTCTGGCTATGTGTAATACCTCTGTATTCATCAATTTGTAGTACAGTTTTTTTATCTGTTCTCATATTGCTATCGCTCTCGTACTTTTCTAATTTTTTAATATATTCTGCATCTGCATTACTGACACATAACTGCACCGCTCCTTGCAAAAGAAGCTGTTTTCCTGTACTACCATTCAAATTCATAAGGAATCCGTTTATTGACAATAATGAGCCTTTCTTAATAATAGGTAGTACTATACGAGGATTTTTCAATTTATATCGTGTAGCACAATACTCTTCTAACTTTTCATTACCTTTTTGAAACTTTTCTTTTAAATAAATTGGAACTGCTTCTATTGTTCTTATCAACTTACCACTTTTATCTTTAGATTCAACTAACATAAAATGCGAAGATTTAACCGAATCATATCCTCCATATTTATTGACATCCATATGAGCCTTTGCAGGTACCATAATTTCAGCTTTTTCATTATCATGCGGTGCTTTTATTAATTGCTGATTAAACAACAGACCTTTATTACAATATGAATACCTTGTGTACAGAATATCATTTTTACTAAGCATAGAATTTACGGTCTTCAATGTTCCTTCTTTGCCACTCTTCCACACAATATTTCCATCATTTAATAAATCCTTTTTGAATATATCATTCAGACTATAATTACGGTTATTACAATTTTTTTTAATCCATTTATATGGATTATTAGTAAACTTGGTATTATACACATTGCCAACAACAATATTCAGATAAGCGTCTTTTGCATGATGATAGTCGTTAATTGACCTTACCTTTATGTCTTCAACATAATCTCTCTCTCCGGTTTTATCATTCTTATGATTTTTAAAATCGGCTGTTATACCAGCCTTAACATATACAATTTCTGTTTTCTCATAAATTCTCTTTAACAGAGTTGCCACAACCTTTGAGGACTGTCTTGTTTCAACTAATTGTCTGTTAATAAACCCTGCAAGTTCATCATCAGTAAACGGCTCTGTTCTAGTCAGCTTATTAAACTTCTTTTCTGATATCAGACCTTTATCTTTCAAATATTTCCATTTATCATACATTCTCGTTTGTATCTTAGTTGATATCATTCCATCGGATTTTTCTGCATTTGCACTTCTAGCAACAAGAACAAGATTATCTAAGCTGTCATCCTTTACCTTTGACTGAGGATATATATGATCTCTATCCCATATAGTAGCATTATCAAGTTGAGATAAATCTATTTTTGTTCCCGTATACATACACATTCCCATCTGCGTATAATACAAAAATAGTTTAATACTTTTAAGTCTGCTATCAGTTATTTCTGTAAGTTCATTAACCCATTCCGTTTTACATTCTTTATCAATAGCTTTATAACATTCTATAAGTTTATCTTTTCTTGAATCTTTTTGTTTCTTTTCTTCTCCACCTCTCGCCATTTCAATAAATATTTTGGCAGGTGCCTTTCCCATCACTTTTTTAATATCTTCAATAATTTGTATTGTCTGCCAAACTGCTCTTTTTATTGCCGGAGATGCAACAATGTCTTTAACGAGATTATCATATGTGATGTCTCCCTGTATTTTATATCCTGCATTTTCATCTTCAATACAATCAGAAAAAGTGTAATCATTTGAAGCAACTATCTGCATGAAGTTTTTACTTGTATTTCTTAATTCATTAATTACCGTAGTACATTCGCCGGTATCCTTATTCACTCCTTCCAGTTCTGTAAGTAATCTGTTTGAAAGTCGTCCCCATCCTTGTAGTTTAAGTGAAGAAATCTGTTTTAATTGTTCTTTTGTAATAACGTTACCATAGTTCTTTTCTATGACTCTTTGTAACATTTTTTTATCATCACCATAGATAGTAAGAAATCTGATAATTTCTTCTACCATTTGTTTGGTACTATAGACTTCAATATCATTTCCAAATATCTTTTTCATATCAATATACGAACTAAGTGAAGTTGTAAGTATATTATCAACTCCTGTTATATCTTCTTTTGAAACGTCATAACCAAAGCTTTTAATATATTCTGCAATCCGCTTTTTTGAAACTCTCTTCTCTTTTTTGAATAAATCATTATATATTCCATCCCTCAATTTATCCGGTAATGGATTTCCTTTCAACTTGATATTATTAAGTTCGTTCCTCACTGCATATTCTGAATAAAGCAATGAATATTTAGGTAATACATCCTCACGGTGAAGATATGTACACTTATTGGTCATTCGTCTTATAAACTTCTCCGCTGATTTATCTATATCTACAACTTCATTAAAATTCCATGGAGTAATTTTTTCTCCCTCATATCCATCATTTCTTACCATCCAGCAATTTTCACCTTTTGCAGTGTTAAGTGGACCAACGTAGTATGGAATTCTGAATTCAAACAATTTAATTATTTTTTCACTTGCAGTTAAATTACAGCTGTCATCAACCTCACACAAAAACGGCAAATATTTTTGTGCATTTTCCAATATACACTCTAATTCCACTTTATTAACCTGATATGGTATAACACCATTATCTTTTGATACCTGTTTTGGTAAAAAGGTTTTATTATCCATATCCGATTTTATTTTTATTACATTTTCATCGTCTTCAGGCATTTTTTTCAACAATCCATTTATTGTTTTATACAAATCTTCCTGCGTACATTTTTTATTTACTTTCTTATTTTTTTTATATGTTCCTACATACGCACAATAATTATTGATTTTATCAGATGTAAAGAATTCATCATACACCTTTTTCCCACAATATTGCTTTATAAGATTCTTTAATCTGATTAAATCTTCATGATGTTTTTCATATTTTTTTACTTTAGCAATACTGATAAAGGATTTTCCGTTGTACGCTCCACCATCTAATATTTCTGAAAGAATTGTCCAATTATATACAGCCTGACATATATCTAACACTCCTGTTTTTTCTTGTATCTCATCCTCCAATGTAAGCCTTGTTTCATCATATTTTGCACTTGCAAAGCTTATTTTATTGTTTTCAATCTCTTCCAATTCTGCCGAATCAAATATTGTACTTATTTTACAATTCAATCCAATTATTAATTTAATTATTTCTGCAAATTGTTTAGAGCCGTCTATACCACATAAATCCAATAATTTTTTTGACTTCTCTGTTCTCGATAGTGAGGTATTTTTCAATATTTCCTCAAACTTATTTTTATCTACCTCATCTAAATCAAATCCAAACTCATCATTCATACATACTCTAAAGGTATTAAAGGTTGTATCAAAAGACGTTATATTAGTTATATTACTATCAAATAAAAAATGTCCTCTGTTTTTCATCATGTGATGTATTGCTAAATACACAAGTCTTACATCGTATTCTTTTTCTCCCATTATCAAGTCTCTTCTTAAATGATAAATAGTCTTAAAATCCTTGTGGTAATCAGCATCTTGATAATAACTGTCATTAAAAATTGTATTGCTTTGATTTTCTTTTTTATCCTCTGGATAAAATGCACTATCTTTCAATCTATCAAAAAATTTATTATCCACTTTTGCTATTTCTTCTCTGAAAATTTCCTGTAATAATTCAATCCTTTGATTTCTTCTCTGTAATCGTCTCCTGTTAGTCCTTGCACTTCTTCTTTCAGCAGCAGTCTTTCCCTCCTCAAATAATCTTACGCCCCACATAGACTTACCTTTTTTTCTTAGAATATTGTACTTGGTGTCTGTTACTGCCCAACCAACTGAATTAGTTCCTATATCCAAACCTACATAATAATCGTTTACATTCATATCTGCTTTTCTCCTTATATATTTTTATTTTATATTGACATTTTAGTAAAAAATTTTTATTTTATATTGACATTTTAGTAGAAAATCTTTATTATGTAACTATCTCAGATGAATTACTACCATATGAGATTACACTACAAGTTCAAATAAAAATTTATTCAAATCCTTTCGCTGCATTGTGCAGGAAATTTAATTAAGACTTCTTATTGTAAGTCTTTTTTTTATTTTCAGCATTACCATCACCTCCACTTTATAGATTTTCACATCAAAAATGCCACCTGCACCTGAGTACATGTGGCATCTAGTTATCTTATCTTAATATGTTTCCCTAGATTATACTCCGGTGCTATATTCTGTATATCAGCTAAAATTCCTCATTAGTAAAAAATATAGGAATATTATACCAATAATTGTATTTTTTTACAAGCAATTTTTGTATGTATTCTGTATACTATATCCAGCCAACCATTCTCCAACGTGCTCTAATCTCTCATCCCGTCCCGCAGCTTACAGGCCTACCGCGTCCACTCCGTGAACAGCTTCTTCATGGGTGAACTTTTCATATTCAAGCTGGCTTATAAGTTCATCTCTTGACATTGGCACCGATTCCATGTAGGATTGCGCTTTAATGACAGCCTGTGCCATCCAGTCGCCACCACAGTTATCTATAGCATACCGGACTTCATCAGATGTGAATTCTTCGTATTCAAGTTGTTCCGTAAGACCAAGTTTAGAAAATCCCATATTGCTTCCCAGGTAAGACTTGGCAGACATAAGTGCCTGTTTTTTCCAATCGGCACCGCAATTGTCAAGGGCGTACTGTATCTGATTTGCATCATATCCCTCATATTCAAGCTGACCTTTGAGACTTTCTTTTGAAAAACCGCCCATATCCAGATAACTTTTTGCACTCTTTAGTGCATTGGATTCGCCGGCCGATACATTAGAGGCAGGAGTTGTCGGCTGGGCAGCAGGTTTGGTAGCTGGTGGTGCAGGTTGTTCTGCGGGCTGCTTTGCAGGCTGTTCTGCAGGTTTCTCTACAGGCTGTTTTGCGGGTTGGTTTACGGGCTCATTGGGCGTAATCTGATTGCCATTGATCAGATTAATCTTATCAACATATACAGCCGGAATTGATATAGTCTGTCCGAGAACCGATTCATACTGGAAAATGCCTACTGACATTCCATAAATTTCAATATTATCATCTTCAAGAATACGGCTTGTTGTTATTTCTGGATCATAGCCTATAAGAATCACCTTATCGTAGTCTCCGTCAACGGCAAGGCGGATCTGATTCTCATCATCTCCTTCCATAAGCTGGACAACCTCTCCTGTAAAATATACAAGTTTTCCCTCATAATCCTTTGGATTACGGGAAATGTTATCGAATGTAATTCCTGTCTTATAATCACTATCGCTGTATGTCTGTCTCTCAGATGATTCGGTTATATCTTCTGCCGTTGTAGAATACTCAGTCTTATTCTTTTTGTGTGTTGTTGTCTCCTCTTCAGATTCATTAAAAGTTGCTGTTTTGCCACATGCCCATAACATGCAGCATGCAATAATCGTTAATAACAATACTGACAATTTCTTCATAATAGTTACCTCCATAATAAAATTGATGTTGCTCCCACCGGCCCCTTGATTTATTCATATTTTATCATTTTTACCTGTCCCAAAAAAAGGACTGGCAAATCTAAGGTAATACGCAAAGTTACAGTATAGGAAAAAGTGTGAATACATGTTATAATACCGGTAGTTAGTCTTAAAAGGAGATGAAAACAATAAAAAAGAAATTCAGAATTACATTTAATGCACCGGTAGTATTAGGTTTAATTTTTATATGTTTTGCGGCAACACTACTGGGAGAAATTACAAATGGTAGAAGTACAGCATTATTTTTTATGACATATCACTCATCATTATTAAATCCTCTGACCTATATAAGGTTTATAACACATGTTTTTGGGCATGCAGGCTGGGAGCATTTTATCGGTAATGCGACATATCTTTTATTATTGGGACCGGTATTAGAGGAAAAATACAAATCCAGAACATTAATTGAAATAATAATCATTACGGCACTGGTTACCGGTATTATCAACTATATCTTTTTCCCTAATATTGCACTATGCGGAGCCAGTGGAATTGTCTTTGCCTTCATTATTCTGGCTTCATTTACCGGATTTAAAGATGGTGAAATTCCTCTGACATTTATTCTTGTTGCCACCATATATATAGGCCAGCAGATATATGACGGAATTACAGTTAATGATAATGTATCGCAAATGGCTCATATTACCGGCGGACTGGTAGGTTCAATAACAGGATATATTCTTAACAAAAAAACAGTAACCCAGTAATTTACTGTCCTCACCTGCGTGGCAATATGTTCCACATAAAGAAAACCGGGTCAGCTTTACGCCGACCCGGTCTTTATATTAAACGTTTCCTACACTTCATCCCTATAACTCTGCGGTTATGTACCTTAACCAAATATTGCCTCTGCAAGTTCCTGCATAGTCATTCCGATATTCTCTAAATCTGACTTATATAAAGTAACTGAAAGGAAGTATCCATTATCCTTTGTAATAACTGCACAATACTCTTCATTTTCGCTTGGTGACTTTACTCCCTTGAAAGTTCTTTTATAGAACTCGACTGTACCATTAGGTGTGTCAAGTGTATCTTCTAACTTTTCAATCTTGTCATATTCGTATTCGCTTTTATCGACTTTCCATTCATCACCTTCTATATAGTGTTTTACCCATCCTTCTGTATATGGGGTTACCCACACAGAAATATCATCTGTTTTCATGACAAAACAGTTCTCATCAGTATACTCGTCATATACTTCAAATCCATCAACAAGGTTAACTTTTCCGATTACATTTCCGTCGTAATCCTCAATTTCATATTTGCTCTTTTCGGATACATCTGAATCGTCTTTTTTGTCATCTTTCTTTGTATCTTCCTTTGAAGGTTTTTCATCATCTTTGTCAGGAGTTGACTCTTCTTCATCTTTCTTATCATCTGAATCGTCTGCGTCCTTAATTTCATCCGGAAGCTCAACCTTAGTCTTGCCGAAATCGGAGAATTCAAATGTAACGCTTGCTTCATTAATGCTTAATAAGTCTTTAACATTAACATCTTCTGTTGAAGATACTTCAAGAATCTTGCCGATGCAGCTCTTTAAATCAATTGAAATGGCTGTAATAGTGTCATTATCTCCGTCAATTGTTACTGTGATTGCCACATCTTCTAATAAATCAATAATTTTTGATATATCAAAATCTTCCTCTGAAACACTGCCTAAACCTGAAAGGCTGTTTTCGATAGCTGACTTAATATCATCTTCCTTATCGCCAAGAATTTTGTCAAAATCAAGCTTGGCTTCTACTGTGTAGATACCATTCTTTTCAGAAACTACATCTGCTGTTTTGATAAAATCTGTAATTGCTGTTACGCTACGTAAGCTTGCAATCACATCTGAAAGATTTGTATCTGACTCTTCTTTCATCCATTTTTCGTCATCAAAATCATATTCATAGACATACGCTGTGTTGCCTTCTTTAACAAGATAAGTCTTGAGTTCCTGGCTGTCTTCAGCAACATCAGGAATTTTTGCGTATGATTTTCCCTCTGCATAACCTGCTTCATCACAGATTTTAAGAGTTCCGTTTATGCCTGCCTTAGCTGATGACTTAAGGTCTGATTCTTCAAGTTCGCCTTCTTTAATAGCTGACTCAATCATTTCTTCAGTCATTCCCTGCATAACAAGAGCCTGTTTTAAATCTAAATCAGCATCTAATTTTACATCGAATGATACTGTGAAGTTTTCTAAACCTTTTTTGTTAGCTGCTACTGCTTTGACAAGGTCATCAGCACTCTTGCTGCCTTTTACCGTGTCTTCTGAAGACTGGTTCTCACCTGTGCCAACCTTCACTTTCTTGCTGCCACATGCTGCCATACCGAGTGTAAGTGCAATACACATCATGGCTACAAGAATTTTTTTAAATAATCCTTTTTTCATTTTGTCTGCTCCTTTAAAAATTTTAACTTTTAAGGTATTAAAACCAAAGCACGCTCTGATTGTATCACGGAAAATTTTACTAATCAATATACGTTTTAGCGAAATAAATCATCCTATTTCCGATAAAATAGCATTTATTCATAAAAAAAACTGCAGAAGAAGGGCATTTCCTCCTCTGCAGCCGACATCAGATTGTTATATAAGTATTATATTTTAATTTTCTTAATTTTCTTTCCATATCCACGGCATTATCAAGATTTTTGTATGCACCTACCTGCACTTTATAGAGGTCATCCTGATAAATAATAAATGCGGGATACCCCATATCTAACAATGGTTCCAAAAGTCTGTCCGCATTGTCACGGTTTCTGAAAGCCCCTACCTGGACACGGTATAATTTGTCACAGGTGCATCTGCTGCTTTCTCTGTCTTTTTCATACAATCCCTCGTATGGGTCTTTTATATTACTTTCATCCGGCGCAGGCTGTACATTATTATCCCTTGACGCTGTGCCGGAACCTATGGTTTTTAATATTCCATCGGCTA
>ERZ779992.1764-NODE-1764-length-10606-cov-2.277225_pt1 | contig 10606 bp, 10 predicted proteins | sample MGYA00511934_ERZ779992 | MGnify/ENA primary metagenome ERZ779992 (study PRJEB29588, sample SAMEA2163248) | human gut metagenome | biome: human gut; feature: human-associated habitat; material: faeces | place: Denmark | collected 2008/2010 ...
AATAAAAATATTAATAAATATATTGAATATATTGGAGGTTTCCATTTATGGGGAAAAAGAAAAAGTGTAAAAGGAAGATGGACTCCTCATACCGGAAATTTAAATACATTTTTTAGCAACAATGAATTGTTAAAAAGTGAATTTATACTTTCGATAAATAAAACATTCAATGATGATAAACCTAGATATTTTGTTCCGGAAGTGAATAGCGGAGAGGAAGATTTACAATCAATAATTTATGATTTATTAAATTTTAATGTTATTTTTGATAAAAATAATTAAAATATTTCTTTTTCTGTGTTATAATTAACATAGAGAAAGGAATAGTGAATTCATGAACTGCATTTTTTGCGATAACTTTATTGAAAACAAAAAAGCTCTATTCGAAAACAAACTTGCCATAGCCTACTTTGATGAATTTCCAGTAAGTAAAGGTCATATATTGATAGTCACAAAAAGACATGCACCTACATTCTTTGATATCACAGAAGAAGAACAAATTGCAATATTAGAACTATTAAATAAATGTAAAAAATATTTAGATGAGAAGTTTTCTCCGACAGGTTATAATATAGGACTAAACTGTGGTAGAGATGCTGGTCAAAGTGTAATGCATATTCATATGCATTTAATACCCAGATATAGTGGTGATGTTAAAGATCCACGAGGAGGCGTTAGAGGTGTTATTCCAGACAAGAAGAATTATTAATTTATAAGGAGGAGAAAAAATGGAAAGAATATATAATAAATTAGTAAGAGACAATATTCCAAACATAATTAAAAGTAAAGGAGAAACTCCAGTTACTAGGATATTATCTGAAGATGAGTATAAAAACGAATTAGAAAAAAAACTTTATGAAGAATACAAAGAAGTAATAGAAGCTAGTGGAAGTGATAGAATTGAAGAACTAGCAGATATGTTGGAAATAATAAACGCACTAGCAAAGATAGAGAGCAAAACATTAGACAATGTTATTTTAGTTGCCGAACAAAAAAATGAGAAACGTGGTGCCTTTAATGAAAAGATATTTTTAGAAAAAGTAATAGAGTCTAATAAGTAATAAAAATCATTAAGATTTAACATATAAATGATAAAAACCTCATTTCTCATATTTTGAGAAGTGAGGTTTTTATATTATATTAAAAAACAAATTCACAAAAGATAGAATAGATATTTTATAAATTATGCTTTTGCTTTTAATATAAAAAAAGAAGTAATTACTTTACTTCCATAGTATTTACTTTTTTAGTTAATCTAGATTTTTCTCTATCAACTTTATTTTTATGTACTAAACCTTTTACTTTAGCGTTGTCTAAAGATTTGATAGCTAATTTTAATCTATCTTCAGCTCTTTCTTTGTTACCAGCAGCTACTGCTTTATCAGTTTCTTTAATAGCGTTTTTAACAGTAGATTTTAGTTGTTGGTTTGCTAAAGTTACTTTGTTAATTTGCTTAATTTTCTTCTTTGCATTTTTAACGTTTGCCATAAATTTCATCTCCTCCCAAAACTAATTATAATTTTACCAAAAAAATGCTAAAAAAGCAAATATTTTCGGTACTTTTTGTAAAAAATATTACTGGTGATAACAATGAATCATGAAATTGACCTAAAAAAGTATGATATACATACTGATTTAGTATTAGATACCATAGAAAATAGTAGTTTAAGTATTAAAAGTGATACCTATAATATTGATGATATTAAAGTAACAAAAGTAAATGTTGATGAAGAGACAAGTAAAATATTAAATAAGAAAAAAGGTAACTATATTACTATAGAATTTACAGATGTTACAGATACCACTAATAGAGAGAAAGTAACCAAAGTATTTGAAGCTGAATTAAAGACTATCCTATCTAACTATGATAAATCTTCTATACTAATTGTGGGCCTAGGTAATGCTAAGAGTACTCCAGATAGTCTAGGACCAAAAGCACTTGAAGATATTATTGTAACAAGGCATCTATTTCTTCTTGGAAGCCCAGAAGAAAGCATTTTAAAAGTATCCAAAATAGCCCCAGGTGTAATGGCAGACACAGGTATTGAAACGCAAGATATAATATTATCAATAGCAAAAAAAACAAAACCTAGTCTTATCATAGTAATAGATGCACTAGCGGCCTCCACAATAAGTAGAATAAATAAGAGTATTCAAATAACTGATACTGGTATCCATCCAGGAAGTGGTATAGGTAACATGCGTAAAGAAATAAGTAATGATACCCTTGGTATACCAGTTATTGCCATAGGTATTCCCACAGTAGTAGGTTCTTCCATTATTGTATATGATACAATAAATTATTTATTCAAACATATCTCTTACATTAAAGATAATTCATCAAAAAATAAACTAGTATTTAATAGATATAACTATTTAGATAAAATAAAAGATAAAAATCTAAGTACTGAAGAGAAGAAAGAAGTACTAGGTTTAATAGGAGAATTATCTGATACCGATAGAATAAGTTTAATTGAGGAGGTACTAAATTCACTTAACTATAATTTTATTGTAACTCCAAAAGAAATAGATTTCCAAATAGATAAATTATCATTAGTAATATCAAGTGGTATAAATAACATAATTTATGACAAAAAAAGTGTCAAGTAATAGTAAAAATTCTTTTAATTTAAATTTATATAATATATAATTATATTAGGAGAGTGATAGACATGAGATATGTAGGAACTACCGCGAGAGGTATAAGAACAGGAATAATTAAAGAAGGAGATAATCTCGAAGAGATTGTTGTAAATTCAGTCCTTAGAGCCAGTGAAAGTGAAAACTTTAAAATACGCGACCGTGATATAATTGGAGTAACTGAAGCAGTTGTCGGTATTGCCAGTGGTAACTATGTCACAGTAGATGATATAGCGGAAGATATAAAAAACAAATTTCCAAATAAAGAAGTTGGTTTAGTATTTCCAATATTAAGTAGAAATAGATTTTCTATGATACTAAAAGGTATTGCTAGAGGAGTAGATAAGATATATATGTTACTTTCTTATCCAGCAGATGAAGTAGGTAATCATTTATTTAGTGAGGACTTATTAGATAAATATAATATTAATCCATATAGTGATTCATTTGGTATTGAGAAGTATAATGAATACTTTAGAAATATCGTCCACGAATTCACAGGAGTAAACTATATAGATGTATATACTGAGATATGTGAAAAAGAAAATTGTAAAATAGAATTTATTTTCTCTAATAATCCCAAAGAAATATTAAAATATACTAAAGATGTTTTAGCTTGTGATATCCATACTAGAGAAAGAACTAAGATGTTATTAAAAGAAGCTAATATTATATTAGGATTAGATAACATAATGACTCATAGTATCAATAGTAGCGGTTACAATGCTGAATATGGACTATTAGGTTCAAACAAGAGTACTGATGAAAAATTAAAATTATTTCCTAAAGATGGTTTAGATTTAGTTTTAGGTATTCAAAAAAGAATGTTTGAAGAAACAGGTAAAAAAGTAGAAGTATTAATATATGGTGATGGTGCTTTTAAAGATCCAGTAGGTAAAATATGGGAATTAGCGGATCCTGTAGTATCACCAGCATATACAGATGGATTAAAAGGTACTCCAAATGAGATAAAACTAAAATATGTATCCGATAATACCTTATCAAACCTACGAGGAGATGCTCTTAACGAAGCCATGAAAGAGGAAATAAAGAAAAAAGAATCAAATCTAGTAGGCCAAAATAAGAGCTTAGGAACGACCCCAAGAAGAATAGTAGACCTAGTGGGTTCATTATGTGACCTTACTAGTGGTTCAGGAGATAAAGGAACACCTGTAATATTAATACAAGGATACTTTGATAATTATGCTAATGACTAAGAAAGAGGAGAAGATTATGAAAATAGCAATTAATGGTTTTGGAAGAATAGGAAGACTAGTATTTAGATTAATAGAAGAAGATAATTATTTTGATATAGTAGCTATTAATGACTTAAGTACACCAGAAGAATTAGCTTATCTTCTTAAGTATGATACTAATCATCGTAACTATAATAAAGAAATAATTTATGATGAAGAAAACATTATAATAGAGGGTAAAAAAGTAAGAGTATACAAAGAAATGGATCCAACAAATTTACCTTGGAAAGAACTAGGAATAGATTTAGTGTTTGAATGTACTGGAAAATTTACTAAAGAAGAAGATGCCATGAAGCATATTACAGCAGGAGCTAAAAAAGTATTAGTAAGTGCTCCGTGTAAAGGAAATGTCAAGACTGTTGTCTATAATGTAAATGATGATATCCTAGATGATAGTGATAAAATAGTGAGTGCAGCTTCATGTACTACTAACTGTCTTGCACCAGTACTAAAATTAGTAGATGATAATTTTGGTATCATAAAAGGATTTATGACTACAATTCATGCTTATACAAACGATCAAGTAACACTAGATGTAAGTCATAAGAAAGGTAGTCATTCCAGAAGAGGAAGAGCATGTGCTATGAATATTGTTCCAACTTCAACAGGAGCAGCTACCGCTATTGGAAAAGTTATACCAAGTCTTGAAGGTAAATTATCAGGAGGAGCAATTAGAGTACCAGTATCAGATGGTTCATTAATAGATTTATCACTAGAATTAGAAGAAAAGACTACTGAAGATGAAATAAATAGTATGTTTTTAAATAATGAAAGTGAAACTATTAAAGGTACTTTTGATCCAATAGTATCTTCGGATATAATTAGTTCTACTTATGGAGCAGTAGTGGATTTATCATTAACAAAAGTACTTGAAGTAGATGGTAAGCAATTAGTTAAAATTATTGCTTGGTATGATAATGAAATGGGATATTCAGCACAAATGGTTAGAACTGCTAAAATATTATTAGGAGGAGAAAATGAGTAATTATTTTAAAGCACCAGAAAATCTAGAAGAAAAAACAAATACAGGTGATTTCTTCCACAAACCAGGAGATTTGAACAAAGAATCAAATAATAATAGTTTCTTTTATACACCTAATGATTTAGATAGTAGTGCAAATAAAACAGTATCATCAGCAGAAGAAATAAATAAATTTATTAGTGAAGTAGCAACAGGAAAAAGAAGTGAAGGATTAACTATTGGTGGTGCTACAATGTTTGTTAGTTTTGATAGATTAAAAGAAATGGTTAGTGAAGGCTATAATATAATTAAAGCAAGTTATTTTGAACAAATGAATATGATTGAAGTAACATTTGATATTCCATATAAATCAAAAACAAGATAATAAAGACTTACCTTAAGTGGTAAGTTTTTTCTGGTGTTCACTCTAAGCCTGTAGTCTTATGAGTGTTAAATTAAGCCTCATTTTAAGAGTCTTAATTTAATATGCCAGTGCATCTATTATATATAAGCAGTAACTATATACTAAAATATATAGTTAATAATTAAAAAGTTACAAAAAATAGCATTTTTATGTTATAATAGTGCATATGATTAATTATTAATTATTTGGAGGGTGGTTTATGGATACATTTAAGAAATTAACTTTGATTGAAAAAAGAAATATGGCAATTGAAGAATTAGTTAATTATTACGCAGAGTATAGGATTTATTGCTACAATAAAGGAGATAAATTAAAAGGTATTGAGTTAAGAAAAAAGATTCATCCATTAATTAACCTAATACTAAAAATAGATGAAACATTATCAAAAGAGAAAAATATAATTATTGCTAATGAAAATAATGCCAAAAAAGGTGTACCAAAAATATTTGCTTGTACGCATATAGGCGGTAATGATATACAAAGAACATTTCAAATTATTAAAGAGCCAGCCTATCTAATGCTTGGAGATCCAGGTATATTGTATAAAATGCCAATCTATCAAGGATTAAAACTTAATGGAGTTATACCATTAGAGACAAAGAATAAAATAGACAGAAAAATAGCTTATAATAGATCGGTAGAACTATTGAATAATGGTGGTAATTTATTAATATATCCAGAAGGAGCTTGGAATGTAACTCCAAATGTAATAGTAATGAAAACATTTGTAGGAACTGTTAGAATGGCAAAAGAAACAGGTGTAGAAATAGTTCCAATAGCAGTAGAGCAATATGGTAATAAGTTCTATTTCAATATAGGAAAAAATTATGGAATTGCTAAAAGTACTACGAAAACCGAAGTAGAATTAAATTGTGAATTAAGAGATAAATTAGCGACATTAAAATGGCAAATACTAGAGACTCAGCCTATTTTTCAAAGAGATAATGTACCAGAGGGATATATTTATGATTTCCAAAAAGAGATAGTAGAAAAATGTAACTATGGTTATGGTTTCTCACTAGAAGATGCTATAAGTGAGAGTTTTCACGACAAGAACATTACTAGTGAAGAAGAAGTATTTAGTTTTTTAGAAAACTTAGATATTAATATAAATAATGCCTTCTTATTAAGAGGTCATTCAAAAAAATTAAAAAAATAAAAAAGAAAAAAAGAGGTAAAATTATGCAAGCAATTATATTACAAATAGTGGGGTTACTTATAATTACAACTTTAATAGTATTATTCTATTCAAAGCCAAACATAGAAACAATTGAAACAAAAACATATGCTAAATTAATAGGATTAAATTTTTCATTTTTATTAGTGGGAATCTCAACATACATAGTGGCTAAATTAATTGGTAATTTTACCTTAATATGCATTTTACAAAAAATATATATGAGTATTTTAGCTTTACTTAACTTGTATTCAATGTTTTATTGTATATCAATTTATGATAAAGAAGAAAAACTTAATAAATTAAAAAAAGTTTTAGCAATTGTCACCATTATTTCAATATTGTTTATAATATTATTACCATTAAATGTCATATTGGAAGGAGAACTATTAGATGGTGAAGGCCTTGCATATGATGTGGCTTTAGGTCACACTATTCTGAGTTTTGCCTTCTTCTTAACAACACTCTTTTATTTTCTTGTGAAAAAATATTCAATCAAAAAAATATCTCCATATATAATATTAATAATACTTTATTTGATTGGCTTCTTAATAAGAGGCTATTGTAAAGAACTAATATTTGAAGGTTTCTTCTATGCATATATATTATTTATTATGTATAATACTATAGAAAATCCAGATGTAAAAATGGCTAAAGAATTAGCATTTCAAAAACAATTAGTAGAAGAATCTTCTAGAAAAACACTAAATTTAATAGGGGATATTTCTAAAGATTTAGAATCTTCAATTAAAAGTTTAGAATTAATTAATGAAACAAAAGTAGATAAAAATAACATCAAAGAATTAAATAATGTTTTATATAAATTTCAAAAAGATTCTGTTAAACTAAGTGATAAAATATCCAGTATTCTTGATTTAGCAATAGTTAAAAGTAAACCTAAAACAATTATATGTAAATATGAAATGGCAGATATGCTAGATAAATTAAAACAATTTTTAGAAATAGATGGAAAAAACAAAATTAAGTTAGATATTGAAATTAGTGATAAACTACCATCAGTACTATATGGCGATGAATCAGGAGTTATCAAAACTATTCTATATTTTTTTGATTTAATTGTATCAATATCAAACAAAAAGAGTATGTCATTGGTAATAGATGATATTAAAGTTGGTAGATTTTCTCGATTAAGATTTAAATTTGTAACCAGTGATAAATCTATTTTAGATTATTTAGAAGAAGATAAAAAAACAAAAAAACTTAAATTAACTAAAACAAATGATGTTAATTATGAGATAATAGAAAATCTATTAGAAAAAATGAATGGTAGTATAACTATAACCAAAGAAGATAATACTATTAATTTATTAATGGGTATTAACCAAAGACTTATGAGTGAATATGATGTTATAAACGAAAAACAAGAAAATAAGAATGTTAAAATCAAATATCATAATTATAGTAATAAAAGAATTCTAATAGTAGACGATAATAATCTACGACTAAAAGAAATAAAAATATTACTAAGGCCATATAATGTTGAAATTGTATCAGTGAAAAATAGAAGAGATATGGGAAATATGCTAAGTGCTAATGAAACATTTGATATGATTATTATTGATGATATTATTCCTAATTTTGAAATAGATAGTTTTACAAATGAAGTTATTAAAAATCAAAATGATATATTAAATTATATTAAGAAACAGGCCAAGTATAACATTATAACAATTATAATGGTTACACCAAATAATAAAAATATAGAAGATAAATATATCGAATATGGATTTAATGATTACATTATCAAACCAATTAACAAAGAAAATATAGATAAAATACTAAATAAATATTTTAATGAAGAGTAAGCCAAGCGCTTATTTTTTTAGTATAAGAGTTTAAGCATTTTCTCTTTTGATAAAAGCACTTGACAAGAGAAAAAATCTAAGATAAAATTAACTTGTATAGTTTAAATTAATATTTAATGATTTTTTCTATAAAATATATTAAGAATGGAGGTATATATATGGACAAAACAGTTCTCTCCATTTTGTTATTTGTTCTTGGATTGGGAATAGGACTTGCTTTAGTATTTTTATTTAATTTTTTAAAGAATAAAAAAGATAGTAATAAAGCCGATACTATAATAGATAAAGCTAAAAAAGAAGCTGAAAAGATTAAAAGAGATTCTTTATTTGAAACAAAAGAAGAAATTCATAAATTAAAATTAGAAGCTGATAAAGAAATTAAAGAAAAGAAAAGTGAAGTTAAAGAGCAAGAAGATAGGCTTCTTCAAAGAGAAAATAATATTGACAGAAGGGATACTGCCCTTCAAAATAGAGAAACTGCTCTTGAAGAAAGAGAAAATAATTTACTTGATAAACAGCAAAAAATTCAAGAAGCTAAAGAAGAAATGGAAGAAATAAAAAGAAAAGAACTTGAAGAATTAGAAAGAATAAGCAAATATACAAAAGAACAAGCTCGTGATGCAGTTATGAAAATGGTTGAGACAAAGATGTCAAAAGAAATAGCAGCATACATAAAAGAAATGGAATCTGAGGCTAAACTAGAAGTTGATGAAAGAGCTAAAGAATTACTTGTAGGTACTATGCAGAAATATGCAGCAGATATTACAAGTGAGCAGACAGTATCAGTTATAGCACTACCTAACGATGAAATGAAAGGTAGATTAATTGGTAGAGAAGGAAGAAATATTAGAACTATAGAATCAGTAACTGGAGTTGACTTAATTATTGATGATACCCCAGAAGCTATAGTAATATCTAGTTTCGATCCACTAAGAAGAGAAATAGCGAGACTTACATTAGAAACTTTAATTAAAGATGGAAGAATTCATCCTGCTAGAATAGAAGAATTATATGCTAAGACTTGTGCTGATGTTAAACAAACCATAAAAGAATTTGGTAAAAATGCTCTATACGAATTAGGACTATCAAAAATGGATCCTGAATTAGTTGAAATAGTAGGTAAACTACATTTTAGAAGTAGTTATGGTCAAAATGCTTTAAAACACTCTATAGAAGTGGCTAACTTATCAGGTACATTAGCAGGAGAATTAGGTGAAAATGTAAATCTTGCTAAGAGAGCAGGCTTACTTCATGATATAGGAAAAGCTATTGATTTTGAAATGGAAGGAAGCCATGTAAAAATAGGTGTAGACCTTGCTAAAAAATATGGTGAAGATGAGGTTATAGTAAATGCAATTGCTTCCCATCATGGAGATACTGAACCAACAAGTATTATAGCTTCAATTGTTGCCATAGCGGATTCAATCTCAGCATCACGTCCAGGTGCTAGAAATGATTCTTCAGAAAATTACATTCAAAGATTAGAAGAATTAGAAGCAATAGGTAATGATGTTTCCGGTGTCGAAAAAGCATATGCCGTTCAAGCTGGTAGAGAACTTCGTGTAATGGTAAAACCTGAAGAAGTAGACGATTTAACAGCATATCAAATAGCTAGAGAAATCAAAGAAAAAATAGAAAATGAATTAAAATATCCTGGTACTATAAAAGTAACAGTAATAAGAGAAACAAGATGCACAGAAGAGGCTAAATAGTCTTTTCTGTTTTCTCTAAAGGAGTATAATTATGCTAGAAAAATTAACATTAGAAGAAAAAATTGGTCAAATGTTTATGTTTGGAATAAACAGTTCCAATACAGAAGGAATTTTAGAATTAATCAAAAACAATCAAATAGGAGGAGTAATTCTTTATAAAAAAAATTATTCCTCTTATAGTGAAATGTTAACTTTAATCAATAAATTAAAAAATGCTAATAAAGGAAATAAAATACCCTTATTCGTAGCGGTAGATGAAGAGGGCAGCCGTGTAAACAGAATGCCATCAGAAATAAAAAATTTAAAAAGTATTAATAAGTTTTCTAAGTTAGAAGACAAGAAATTAATAAAAAAACATTCTGAAATAATATCCAAAATGTTATATAATACTGGTATCAATATGAATTTTGCTCCAGATTTAGATATCGATAATAATTCATCAAGTAAAGTTATAAAAGATAGATGCTTTTCTGATAATGTTGATATAGTAAAAGAATATGGAATACTATATATGAAAGAAATGCAAAAAAATAATGTAATTTCTATTATTAAGCATTTTCCAGGACATGGAATAACAAAAAAAGATTCTCACATATTATTACCTTATACT
>ERZ779992.1769-NODE-1769-length-10577-cov-10.977761_pt1 | contig 10577 bp, 8 predicted proteins | sample MGYA00511934_ERZ779992 | MGnify/ENA primary metagenome ERZ779992 (study PRJEB29588, sample SAMEA2163248) | human gut metagenome | biome: human gut; feature: human-associated habitat; material: faeces | place: Denmark | collected 2008/2010 ...
TATTCATTTCCAAGCACTTCCTTTATCTCATCCTGATCTGCTTTCAGATCAATCAGACATTGTGCTACTGATTTTGGAATAAACACCTTCCTGACACTGCTGTCTGTCTTCGGTGTTTTCAGCACTCTGACCGTCCTGTTATTTTTCTTCTGGCTTGGAAATATCATAATAATTTCTTTTGAATTGAGTGCTTCTATTGCATCCTTTGATACTCTCTCTACCAAATTTATTTTACCATCCGAAAAATCTGCACAAAAAAACTCAGGTGCACAAACACACCTGGGTTTTCTGTCCTTGCATAGAATCCATTTTCATATTCCTATTATGGCTTCTATTTTTCGTTCATCTCTTCCATCGAAATCACATCATCAAGAATATAACAAAAAGTCGGCGAGGATGACTGTTCATTTTCTTTATACGGAGAATTCAGATCGATCCTGTCATTCGGATCAAACACACTCACACCGGTAAATGGTCCGGAAAAGACCTCCAATTCTCCCTTGCCTAATTTTGCAATGGTGTCCTCAACCATTTCCTTTGTTCCGCTTGGCGCAACGGTCTCATTGAGATCCAGAATCCGTACCCAGCCCTTATCAAGACCAGCCATAGCATCCTGTCCATACGTCCGTCCATCGATGCAGTCTTCGATTTTCTTATCATGGAGCAGGGCTCCGATCGACTGCTCAAAATAATACGAGTAATCAACACAACAACTGATCAGCGATTTGGTTGGAGCAATGTCCGTCATACTCTGATTGTATCCTACATGATAGACCGGGATCTCCAGTTTTGCATTCTCGCAAGCGGTAGCTGGACCAATGGTATCCGAATGTTGTGAGATAACCACACAGTTTTCATCAATCAGTTCGTTTGCAGCCTGTTTTTCAAGTGAATAGCTTGACCATGTATTGGTATACTTAACGATCATGGTGGCTTCCGGAACCATCGATTGTACCCCAAGATAAAAAGCGGTATAACCGGATATTACTTCCGGCAGCGGAAAAGCCGCCACATAGCCGACTTTTGCCTGTTGGGGGGTGATGATATTTTTTTCGATCATCTGTTTGATTTTCATTCCTGCAACTCTGCCGCATACATATCTGCCCTGATAGATTTCCCCAAAACAATTATGATAATTCGGCAGAACTGGATCCGAATTTGCGTTATCTCCTGTAGGGACACAGAACTGAATATCCGGATACTGTTCAGCGATGGCTTTCACATCCGGACCATACCCATAACTGGCTGCGATAATATAGTCGCAGCCTTCAGCAACCAGCTCCTGAAGGTGCGATTCCACCTGTCCCTCTGCCACATTATAAATGGTCACGCATTCAATCTGGTCACCATACACTTCTTTCACATGATCTCTTGCTTTAATAAAATTATTGGTATAAGGTGTAATTTCATCCCCTACAAATATGAATCCAACCTTCAGATGCTTTTCATCCCCTCTGGTTATTTTATGGATTCCAAAGGAAAACAACGACATCACCAGACATGTTATTATGCACAATGTATATACTCTTTTCATTCTTTCTGCTCTCCTTTTGCTTTTGCATATAACCGTTCTGCATCGATAACGCCTTCCTCAATCAACGAAAGCATGATTTCTACAAGGTGCGGGTCAAATTGTGTTCCGCTGCAGCGTTTTAATTCTCCAATCACAAAATCAAGATCCAGTTGTTTTCGATATACACGGTTTGCGGTCATCGCATCAAACGCATCTGCTATACCGATAATACGTGCCTCTATCGGAATTTCTTCTCCTTTCAGTCCATGACAATAACCGGTTCCATCATATCTCTCATGATGATACAAGGCTCCAACTCCCACATTGTCAATCAAAGTAAAATCCTTTAAAATTTCTCCTCCCCGAATTACATGCGTCTTCATAATTTCATATTCTTCATCGGTCAGCCTTGCCGGCTTATTTAAAATCGCATCCGGTATTCCTATCTTACCAATGTCGTGCAACAAAGCCATCTTGCGGAGATTTTCGCATTGTTCTTCCGAGTATCCGAGGCGTTTTGCAATAGCAACCGAATATTCCGATACACGATAAGAATGCTGGCTCGTATTGGAATCCTTTGCATCCACGGTGCGTGCAATCGAAAGAATCGTTTCATTGCTCATCTGGATCTGTTTCTTTGCATATTCCAGTTCCAGCTTCTGCTTCAGCAAGGTTCTCTGCATCTTCGATCTTGTGATAAACCAGGTAATCCACATGAGAACCAGTCCCGCAATCAAACAGACATAAAGTTTAAACCACCAGTTCTGATACATCTCAATGTCTTTTTCGATCACGTATCTACCGGCCTCTATAACATTTCCGTTCACATCATCCAAAATCGCTATTTCAAATACATATTGCCCTTGTTTCAGATTCGTGTATGTGATGGAATTCAATTCGCTTAACCGGCATACCCGTTCCGACTTATCGTAGCCTTCCAGCTTAACCCTTACATACGGATCATCCATGGAATAATTCAACACTTCCGGTGAAAATGTAATCTGATGCGCATCTGCGGACAATTGAAACGGATCCACACGATTGATCTCCATGCTCTTGCCGTCAACCTTTACCGAATTCAAAATCATTCGATAGGACTTTGTTGTCATATCGTACTTCGCCATATTTACTTTTACTACGCCCGTATCGCAGCATAGATACAAATCATCTTTCTCTTCCGATCCATGAATTTGCGACTAAAGAAGCCCGAAATCCCCGTTTGGAATTGATTAACGGATATTCCGTCCTCACATTTTTTACCAGATCTTTCGCATTTGCAACGTAAATTCCCGAACTGCTCAAAATCCAGCAGGTTCCGTCGCTGTTACATATCAGATCATAATTATTGCTGTATGGAAATTGATCAAGAATCGTCACTTTGCCGTCTGCCGACAGATAACAAAGCCCATTACTTGTGACAATAAAAACACCATCCTGAATCGGATCATAAACCATACGAAGAACCACATCCGATGATAAGCCATTCTTTTTCGTAATACTTGAAACATGGTTATCCTTATCAATTCGTGTAATTCCGCCTCCATCCGATCCAACGTAGCAGGCATCTTGATACTCCAAAAGACAAAGCGATTTCTCATTCGCCAGCCCATTTTTTGCATCAAGAATATTTGCAACGGAATCCTCCGACAAAACGGCAACTCCATAATCTCCGGCAGCCATTATTTTACCATCACTGCACTCGATGATCGTCCGGAACCGCATGCCCGGCATTCCGTTTTCTTCTGTAAAACTCTTTATATAATATCCACCATGGTTTTTTGCGGTAACTTTATATACACCCTTCTCCGTCGTAGCAATCCACAATGCATTTGTACTGTCCACTTTCAAGCAACGGACACGCACCCCCTGAAGCAGTTCGGTAAGGGTATTACTTACTTCTTTTTTGTCGTCGATTACAATCAACCCGCTATCCGTACCGCAAAACAACAATCCATCCCACTTCGCCGTCGTATTGACGACGACATTCTGCCCAATCTTAGGAAATAATTCTTCAAATGGAGATTGGCACATCTCCAATAATCCCAGTCTGGAGGAACTGAACCACAGATTGCCCTGGTAATCCATCAGCATATTGTCAATGGAACTATTAAAATTATTGGTATTGATACTCTGACATCTGCCCCCTTTGTCAATCAATGCCACTCCTGTATCCGAGCAGACAAACAATTCTCCGTTTTCCGTCTGGTAAAAGCAATTGATTGTTTCGCATCCGTCCATCACAATCCTGGATTTCAGGACCGGCTTCCCCGATTTCATTGTATAAACATATACCTTATTATCCGTTGTTCCCAGATACAACTGCCCATCCTGCGAAAAAAACGCTGCCTTGTAGCATGCATCCGGTTCAATGCCTTCCGGTGCGGGTATCTGTTTTCCATTGTTGATCCAGAATACATCTCCTCGCTCTGTTACCCCGGCCACATTTCCGTTATCATCCGCAGTCATCGAAACTACATTTTTAATTTGATCCAATGATCCGGTCACCTTGACTCCGCCGCTGAGAGATACAACGGACAGTCCCTCGGCGGTGCCGATATAATAATTTCCTAAAGAATCACATACAATCTGTTTCACCGAATTAGAAAGCAGACCATTTTGATCATCTACTACATTAATAGGCTCCTCATTGATAAAAATAGTAACGCCGCTATCATTCGTTCCTGCCCACAATCGGCCCTCTTCATCAACATACAGGCAATTTACCGTTTTGACCGAAGAAATGTCCTGAAGATACACAAACTTTGCTCCATCATATTTGAACAGTCCCGCATAGGTAGCGATCCACAGCTTTCCATCCTTTGTCTGTGCAATATCATTGGCTTCGCCGGATATAAGGCCTTCCTCTTTCGAATAGATCTTCTGCACATAAGAATCATAGTCTATTGTTGTTTCCTGCGCATTCGCCGTATCAATGCTGCCAAAGCATCCCGAAACCGCCAGAATCAATAACATGAGTTTTGCTGCAGCCTGAAGCTTCTTTTTCGAACCTCTTCGCATACAGCGCACACCTTTCAGCAGCAAATAGACAATTTCCACACTCACAAGCTTGTCTAAAAATTCAACGCAAAACTGTCCAATCACATACGAAACATAACGAGGGACTCCTTTATCCATGCACATCATCATAACCTGATTTCCCCAGACGTTTCCGGACATTCCATTATACAAAAGCGTACTGATCAAAACCGCAACAATGGTCGAAAAAACGGCAAGTCCCATTCCCAGAGTCATGGTTGTAAACTCCCTGTCAAACACGTTCTTTTTGGAAAAATAACCGACAGCAACGCCAAGCAAAGCGCCAACAATACAATAGACCGTTTGTCGGTCAACAAAGATTCCATAAATGATATTATTTGAAAAACCGACCACGGCACCACACACCGGTCCTCCCAGATATGCAATCAGAAATGTCCCGATGGAATCGCACCATAGCGGCAATACGAATTGATCCGCCAAAACGCGTCCGACAAGATCCAAAAGTAATGCTGCGATTGTGAGCAAAACAATCCAATATCCCTTCTTATTTTTCATTTGTATCCTCTCTCCTCTTCCGCAACCAGACTGATTACGGCTCTCCGTTTCTTACATAAGCAACAATCATCCCTTTGATCCGCTTCAATTCAGAAACATAATTCTCATCCTCATCTGCGCCCCAGATAAACCCATTTGCATAATATGTGCACGCTGCCATCATGACGTGAACCGTCTCACGCATAAACTCCTCAAACGGAATATCCGTTCTGAATGTATGGTCTTCTTTGGCTTTCTCATACATTTTAAGAAATCTTGTATCTGCCGAATATAAAGATAACTTAAAATTATTGAGCATTGCACTGTCTGTACCTGCGCGGCTGACAAAATGGTTAAAATTATCATTAAACTGCAAAAGTGCTTTATGGTTAACGCACATATCAATGTAACTGTCCATTGTAAATATAAAGCGATCGATAGCAGGAATCTCATTGATGGATGCAATCGGTCGTTTTTCGTCCAATTCATCCAGATATTCCTTCCATTTTGCTGCGTTAACCGCTATCACCAGTTCCAGTTTGCTCGGATAATGGCGGAACAGTGTAGCCCTTCCGACGCCTGCAGCCTGTGCAATTTCACTCATTTTGGCAGATTCAATCTTATCTCTCACAAATATGTGAAATGCGGCATCAATGATTTTCTTTTTGTCTACTTGTTTCATAACTTCCCCTTATTGATACTTGCAGTCTTAATGTTAGCACAAAACGTCTAAAGATTCAATCATTCATCCGCAATCTGTTTTCCTGACACATCCATATGATAATTCTCCCTCATGATAAGTTCGGAGATCGGCACGATCGTATACCCCTTCTCTTCCAATTGCGTCAACATGGTGTCTAACGCTTCTGCCATATACTTTGCACCATTGTGACAGAGAATGATCGCTCCCGGACCAAGTGCCTTATGATTACAAACCGTATCAATAATAGAATCCACACCATAATCTTTCCAATCAAGCGAATCAACCGACCATTGGATCGGATAATAGTTCATTTGATACGCCGTCTTAATGACTGCATTATCATATGCTCCATACGGTGGGCGGAACAAAAATATCTCGTACCCCGTCAGTTTCTTAACTCTGTCATGTACACTTTTTAATTCCGATTCTTTCTCCGACTGAGAAATGGTTGTCATATCATAATGGTGCTCGCTATGATTCCCAAGATCATGCCCACGCTTTACAAGCTCCTTCACACAATCTGGATGATCCGTTACCCAGCCTCCGGTCATAAAAAAAGTGACTTTGACATTGTGTTTATCCAGCGTGTCCATAATTTTCGGAAAATCTTCCGCGCCCCAGGCAACGTCAAAACTAAGTGCCACTTTATTCTCCGTTGTATCCACACAATAGATTGGAAGTTCCCTGTCCCCAACAGTTGCATTGGTATATTAGAGAGGCTAAAAGTCTTTATTTCAAGACTTTTCAGCCTCTTTTTGGTATAATAAAGGTATCAAAAAGGCGGTATTCTTCTATGATGACACAAGAAACAGATCTTATTCAATACCTATATGGAATCAAAAGCATGGTTTACAAATCCCCGAAGTCTTTCCAGCTCAATCTCTACAACTCTTTCATCCTGATCCAGCCATTCCTTCTTTTCTGCCATAGGCAACTTCCTTTCTCTGAACGCAAAAAAGCCCGTCCAGAATAGATTGTATTTATCTAATCTGAACGGACTCTTCCGACAGGCCTGATATCACAGACAAGAATATAGTGTTTTGTTTCACTGCTTTTCCTAATTTTACCCCCTAAAACTCATCCTACACTGTAGTTAATCCCTCTGGGTGACGGCTAGGAAAGTGTGAATTGGTGACAAGCATCCATCCCCGCTGACAAAATCAGTATTTTCAGCCTTGTTTCGCTGACAAATTTGTCACTGAAATTACAATTCTGCATGAAAAAAGCGGCAATGAAACTATCTTCATTACCGCTAAAAATGAGCGTCTCCTATAGGAATCGAACCTACAATAGAGTCTTAGGAGTTCAAGCCCCCGTTGGAAACCTATATTATTTTGAGTTAGGATAAGTCAATGAAATCATTGATTTTTCTACCCTTCCTGTAAATCCATGTCAAAATAAGAAAACTGAAAATCATCTAAGTTAAGCACCTCTCGCTGACAAATGAGTGACATTGTCACCCTGAGGGTTCAACCATTCCGTTCCTACGAATTCATATTTATGGCTACCATTCTCATTTAGCAATGCAGTAATGATAACACTGTTTTCTTATTAGATTACTTATATTATAACGTGTACGAGGTCGGATGTCGATTGTTTTTTGACCATTATTTACTTCTATTTGCTTTAACTTAAAAAGCCGTAAGCTAATGCTCCCAGCTTTACATTTTTTTATTCCATCAGTTTTACAAATATGAAGTTGTCTTTCTGCTTATTTACTCAACATCAAATTCAGCCGCCAAATAATGCGGTGTTCCGTCCTTTGCCTTCATTTCTAATACTACACGATAGGTTCCCGCCTCCAAGCGAGTTCCATAATAATCATATTTTTGAACAATACTTCCCTGCAAGCCCGTACTGTCTCCACCCAAAGAGAATTCTAAATTATTAAAAGGAAATATATTCTGCGAATATGTCAAACGATACCATTGCCCGTCAATGTGGCGTTCGAGATACTCAAAGCCAGGACTACCATCCTCACCGAAGGAATAGATTTCTTTAGAATTCGCAGTAACAGCCCAGCGAATAGTATATCCCTTAAACGGAGACCATGTGGGCTTTTCAATGGTCAATTCAAAGCCGTCAACCTGATTGACAGGATAAGAGACTGGTTCTCCAAGAGTAATCAAAAATAAACACATTTTGCTATTTGATTAAACTCACTCTGTCAACCGCAATCGCTCCACAACTGGAAGGTTAACGTCAGTTTTGTAGACCCATATAGGCACAATAAGGCAGATTAGCAACACCAGTCCAGACACCAGCACCAGTGGGATAAATGGATAGGAGAAAACAGCATAATAGGCCACCTTGCTAAAGATCATATATAGCAAGATGAAGATTGCTGTTCCAATGGTGACTGCAAGGGAAAGGGAAATGCCCCAATAATAGAAACCTTCCATAAGTAGCATTTGTTTGATTTGTCGCTTTGTCATTCCAATGCTTTCAAGAATAGCTAATTCATAGCGCCGAGTATTTACATTGACAACCATTGTATTGACAAAGTTCATGACACCAACCAGTAGCAGGATCACGGACAACCCTGTTCCTAAAACCTTTGCTGTAATGAGATATTCCTGCATTTCTTCTCGCCGTTCATATCGGGATATAATATCAATGTTAGCTTGTGATGCGGTGATTTGCTTTAATTCTTGCAGTATACTTTCGTCATGTTGACCATCCGTATCAAAGGCCACGCGGAACACTCTATATTGCGGAAAGAGTTCTTTCAAAGCTGTTTGACTAATATACAAATCAGGAGCCGTCCCTCTCTCATTGCCTCCTCCTGCTCGAAACCCTTCATTCAAATAACCGTTCGCTACAATAAAGGAATGCTGTCCGTTCTGCGTCTGGATTGTTATTTCCTGCCCCGGCTGAATAAGGTCTTCTACTGTTTTGGACAGCAGCACAACCTTTCCTTGTTCAAAGGCAGACGTGTCAATAGGCAAGTTTAAGGTTTTATTGATTTCTTCCAAATATGCACTGTCAATTCCAAAAACCCCGCTAAAAAAGTTTTGCTGATAATTTTCTAATTTTGCCGGATCAGAAAAATCAATGCCGTTTACTCCGTCTAATGACGCAAGAAACTCGTGAAATACAGCATCGTCATATACAACATCTGCTGCTACTTGAGGATAAGGTGCATAGGTCAACCTCAAATTCTCAATGCCGTCAAGCTGACCAATCTCTGAAACCATTTCGCTGGAAATTAAATCTTCTCTTTCGTGGATACTATATGTGAGTGCAAAATCGCTTACTCCCCATTGGCTCACATAATTCTCCGGGCTTAAACCATGTAATAGCCCTGTGACGACAAGGAACAAGGAAAGGCCGAAAAAAAGCGATGCAAAAACAAGGGTTGTACTCTTAGCATTACGAAAGACATTGTTCCATGCCATTCTGGACAACTTCATTTTGCTACAATTTCTGGCGCTGCTCTTTGTGCTGGCTGCTGTATATTGGAGTGCTGCTATTGGTGAAACATTTCCGGCAATTTTGGCGGGCTTCATGCTTGCAATCATAACGGTAATGAACGTAAATATGGCCGCTCCTATGAAAATAAACGGCGAAAAAGATACTTTTGTTCCCACATCAGAATTTGTTGAATACATCATATTCAGGAAGTAAGGAACAATGCCAAAGGAAACAACCGCACCAAGTAACAGACCAATCGGAATACCAATACAAGAGATTCTGATTGCCTGCTTATAGATAATTCTCTTTATCTGCCTTTGGGTCGTTCCAATCGTTTTAAGACGGCCATAGAATTGCACATCTTTTACGACAGAGACATAAAGAATATTATAAATCAGCAGATAGCCGCTAAAGGATATAAAAACTGCTAAAATTATTACAGCTAAAATAATAGTTCCACCATTTGCCTGTTCTAATGGTACAATTTCAAATGTTTGCCCTTCTGTAAAGTCAATCTCACGCCGCAATCTTTCACAGTTTTTGTCAGCATTATCATTGCCTTGAAAACGGATCATTGCCGTAACACTATTATCCAGTGATACATTTAAGCTATCCTTAAAAGCGGATGAAACATAAACATAACCACGATTATTTGTGCGCATTGGAATGTAGTCCGTATAGTAGCCCGACAGCAAAAAGGTGTCTGAGACATAATTATAGCTATCGCCAATTTGGTACGACAACACAATCTCCATCCCTATTTGCGGATCAGAAATGCCCATCTGTTCAAGCACCCATGTAGGTAGCATAATTTCGTTTTTACTTGATGGGTAATTTCCTACAACACTTGATATAGTAGGCAGACGGTGGGTTCCCCACTCGGTATCATCTATCCAAACTATACCTAATCTCGCATTTTGCAGTTGCTCTGTATCAACACTGCCTAAACGCTGCTGTATACCTACGTCAAGGACAAGGTTTGATTTTGAAATTTCAACCAACTGATTTTCTGTGACATTTGTGATTCCGACATCAGCGGTAGTTCCCATTAACCGAATTTGTTGCATTTGGTAGGTTTCAAAGTAACTAAAACCAATACTGAATGTCGCAGTTATCATAAATGCAGTTAGCACAAGAGCAATGATTGCAAATAAATTACGCTGCCGTTCACGATGCAAACTGCGCTTTGCCAGCTTCTTTTCAATGTCACTGGTATCATTTTCAAAAGGCCATGTCATAGCTTGCCACCTCCTTATTCCACAATCTTGCCGTCCTCAATGCGGACAATCCGATCTGCAAGGCGGGCAATGTCGTCATTGTGCGTAATCATCACAACAGTTTGCCGGAACTCTGCACTGGTGCGCTTGATAAGCCCCAGCACCTCGGCGCTGGTCTTGCTGTCAAGGTTGCCGGTCG
>ERZ779992.1779-NODE-1779-length-10503-cov-2.053982_pt1 | contig 10503 bp, 8 predicted proteins | sample MGYA00511934_ERZ779992 | MGnify/ENA primary metagenome ERZ779992 (study PRJEB29588, sample SAMEA2163248) | human gut metagenome | biome: human gut; feature: human-associated habitat; material: faeces | place: Denmark | collected 2008/2010 ...
GACTCCAATCTGCTTCAACATAGGTCTCAATCTGTCTCGGAATAAATTTAAAACAACTTCTCAAAATTAGCGAAAAATTACATTATTGTTGTTTTTGAGTTATGTTTTTTTCTTTTAATATATTATATTTGCATACGTTGCGAAAGCGGGTTGCACTCGGCATATTCAGAAGAATTTGTTTCTGATTGCGTTTGCACCTTCTTGGCATGTATTGAAAACACAATTAAATTTTGATGATATGAAATCACTACATCTGTCGCCCTCGGGTGCTCTCAAAAAGGGTTGGGAATTGACCAAGAAGCATTTTATCGTTATGCTCGGTCTGGTTTTGGGTTATATGGTTTTATTGTGGGTCATCAGCTTGCTCAGCGGAGCTGATACAACTACGTTTCGCTATTGGATTTTGTATTTAGTGAATCTGGTTTTGTCTGTGTGGGTCAATGCGGGATTCGCTAAAATTTTATTGAATGCATACGATGGGGAAGAACCTTCGTTCTCAGTATTCGGAGAATTACTCCCGAAATTGGGCGGACTCATAGGGGTGAATGTTATTGTTGCCGTTTGTTATTGTATTCCATTGGTGTTGGGCTTTATCGTTTTGTTTATCGGAGCGGGAGCAAGTGCGGTTTCTTTTAATTTAGCCGATCCTTATTCATTCGGACATTTTATGGGACAGGCATTCGGCGGAGTGACGGGTATTCTGTTTTTGGTGCTGCTTTTGGTGTCTTTTTATATTGCTTTGCGGTTGATGTTCGCCGTTTATGCTTACGTCGAAGATTTTTCTATCGGAGTCATGGGTGCGGTTCGTAAAAGCTGGACGATGACACAGGGAAACATGTGGACTATCCTTCTTTGTATTTTGATGATTATCGTTCTGAATTTATTAGGGCTCGTAGCTTTGATTATAGGTGTATTCGTAACTATGATTATCACTATGTTCATGACGGTGGCTATGTATCGCCAGATTAAAGAGGACGAGGAAATAGTAATCGTGGAGGAATAACGGATTGTCGTTTCTTCGGTATCTTCTCGATATTTGCGGCACACTGGGAGAGAGGTTGATGCCTTGATACGTTTCTCCTATTGCGGATATTTTTTAACCCCTCCGTCACTACGTGCCACCTCCCCTATATTACTCCGCAACACCCCGCAATGCTGCGGGGCACGGCAGGAGAGGAGTTTTATATATCTTCGATAGGGAAAACTGAAATACCCCGTAATGTTACGGGACACGGCAGGAGAGAAGGAGTAATATCAACAGCAGCAATAAATAGGGTATGCACCTCTTCCTCTGCTCATCGTAGATAAGATAGGGGAGGTGTTTTGCGACATTCTTTTATCGCGTAATTTGCCGGTAAGACAAGACGTATTCGACCTTCTCCTAAGTATCGAAGCAGGGGAGAAGGATAAATGCAATTCATTGCGTTCGCTAAAATTTATGTTTATTTTCCCCTTTGATTTTCTACTTGATATCCCGAGATAGGGAAATGGGGTTATCATACAAGAAAAGCGGTCAATTCTTTGACCGCTTTTCTTGTGTAAGTATAATATATATAGTTTGTTAATTTATAACAGGGAATTCGATAGTTTCGCTTATCTCGTTCCAGTCCTCGATAGAGAAGTCGCCGGGCGTTTCACCGGACATGATTTCTCCCAAAATGATGTTGAGAGTCAGTTTTGTGTTTTCCGAAAGGGTCGAACTTAAATTTTTGGAGAGTTTATGTTCGCTACCGTCTTCCAATGTAATGATCAGTTCCAAAGGAGGATTCTCGGCGGAGGGGAACAGCATGACCGTAGCGTTGCTCATGATTGTCCCGTCGGTAGAACGTTCCAGATTAAATTTTACTGTTTTGGTCTTGTTTTCAGTTTCGGCTGTATAGAAGTTCATCTTTTCGGCAATACCTCCGATACGAGCTTGAATGTTTGTAATCATAGGGCTGAAAACTTCGTTTTGCTTCATTTTTGCAATTATTTTAAGTCCGGCAGTTACACGCGTCAATGAAGCCTGTAAATCTTCTTTTCCTATTTGTGCCGGTTTTACAGCATGCACTAAATCATATACGGGCATGTAAGTATTATCGGTATTGGCCCTTAATCTGAAATATAAATTGGAAAGGTCAACTCCTTGCGTTATGCCGGGGGAGTTAATGGCCGGTGTATTATAAATGGGGTCATCGTATTTCGGAGTTCCCCAATATACCATATTGTATGTTCCCAGAGGAAGATGGAGCGGTCTATTGTATTCTCCATATACATGCCCGTCTAATATGGTATAGTATCCATTGAATACAGTTTTATTTCCGTTGATAAAGTTCCCGTAATAAATGGAAGTTTCGGCATTACACGGATAAATTTCGAGAATACCCGTAAACGGGTTTTGATTGAGAGGGTCGGCGATACGGGCTCTTACTTCGGGGGTTACCAGTTGAGTCTCTTCCGGCGGTGTGGTGTTACTGTTTACATTGTCATCGTCTTTACAAGCAGAGAAGAGGACGAGAAAGGAGATTGCTCCCAACAAAAGTTTTTTCATAATGTTATTGTTATATTTTAATATTTGAGTCAATATGACTGAATCTATTTATATAACAATGAGGAAGAATTTTTGTTTTTATGGGGGTAAAGAGAGAAAAGGGGGCAATTTGATTTATCCGTCGATAATCGGGGTTTTTGATAAGATATCGAGAGCGATGACTACTGTCATATAGAGAATGAGACAGCCGATGATTCCATAAAGCCAACGGGCTTTTCGGCGGGAAAGTTTCGATGTGAGCATGCGGCAGTTCTTGCTGTTGAAGAACCAATTCCAGTCGGCTATCGCCGCACAGAGGGACAGTATGCCCGATATGAGAAACAGGCATAGAACGATGAGTGCAGGAATGAGTGCCGGGGTGTCGTTCATTGTGGTAGCGGGTTCAACATTTTTTCCTGAGGATATTTCTCCTATTTTTTCGATGCCTCGCTTGGCAAGAAAAATATAGGATTGGAGTTTCGGACGATACTATGATTTTCAGATGTCGAGTGTAATCGACCGGGCTCCGTTTTCGGTCTCGGCGATATGGACATTTACACAATCGTAGGGGAGCAGCTCTTCGATTTTGTCGGGCCATTCGATGAAGCAGAGAGCCCCGCTGGCGAAATAGTCTTCGGCTCCGAGGTCATAGGCTTCTTCGATTTTGTCGAGCCGGTAGCAATCGAAGTGGTAGATGAGTTCGCCGGTAGTAGCGGACCGGTATTCGTTGATAATGGCGAATGTGGGACTATTGACGGGGGCGTCTACACCGAGTTCTTCACAAACGGCTTTAATGAAAGTCGTTTTTCCGGCTCCCATGTTGCCGTGAAAAGCGAATACCGTATTGTCGCCCATGAGCTTAATGAATTGGCGGGCTGTTTCTTGTATTTGGTCGAGATTTTTTATCGTAAGCGTGTGCATGAGTTTTTATTTTTTCGTGAGTGTTATCAAGGGAATCATCATTTCTTCCATAGAGATGCCTCCGTGTTGGAACGTATCTTTATAGTACCCTACGTAGTAGTTGTAATTATTGGGGTATGCAAAGAAGTCGTGGTTCGTGGCGAATATGTAGGTGGAGCTGACGTTGGGTGACGGCAGTCCGTATCGTTCGGGTGTTTTGATTTCATATACCTGCTTGGGGTTGTAGCTGAGCGATTTCCCTACTTTATACCGTAAGTTGGTATTGGTATTTTTATCGCCGATTACTTTGATGGGGTTATTGACGTGTACCGTCCCGTGATCGGTGGTGAGAATGATTTTAAAATCTTTTTCGGCGATTTTGCGGAAGAGGTCGAGCGCCGACGAGTGGCGGAACCAAGACTCGGTAATGGAGCGGTAGGCGGCCTCCGAGGAGGCGAGCTCACGAATCATTTTGGATTCGGTGCGAGCATGGGAAAGCATATCGACGAAATTGAGCACGCAGACATTGAGTTGGTTATTCTCGATTTGCGGGAAGTTTTGAATGAGTCTTTCGCCGAATGCCGATTCGTTGATTTTATTGTAAGAGAATGTATATCGTTTGCGGAACCGGTCGAGCAGTGTCTGAATGAGGGGAGCCTCGTTCAGGTTTTTTCCTTCTTCTTCGTCCTCGTCTACCCATAGGTCGGGGAACATGCGAGCTATCTGGTTGGGCAGCAAACCGGAGAAGATAGCGTTGCGGGCATATTGCGTGGCTGTGGGCAGGATACTGAAATAGAGGTCTTCCTCGGCCGTAAAGTATTCGTTAAGCAGAGGTTTGATTACTCTCCATTGGTCGAAACGGAAGTTGTCGATGAGTATGAAAAATACTTTCTCCCCGTTGTCGATGAGGGGGAAGACTTTGGTTTTGAAAAGTTCATGGCTCATCAAGGGATGCTCGCCTCCGGTAATCCACTTTTCGTAGTTTTTCTTGACGAATTTGGCGAAAGCGCTGTTGGCTTCGGTCTTCTGCATGGTGAGCAGTTCGTCCATATCGCTTTCGGCTTGTGTGAGTTCCAATTCCCAGAACACGAGCTTTTTGTAAACTTCGAACCAGTCGTTCCAAGAATAGGAGTCGTTTATTTGGCTGCTAATGTGTTGGAACTCCTGTCGATAGTCGCTCGATGTCTTTTCCAAGATGATCTCTTTGTGGTGGAGATTTTTCTTTATGGAGAGGAGAATCTGATTGGGATTGACCGGCTTGATGAGGTAATCGGATATTTTGTTTCCGATGGCTTGGTTCATGATGTTTTCTTCTTCGCTCTTGGTGATCATGACGACGGGAATCTCGGGATTTTCCATCTTGATCTGGCCGAGGGTATCGAGCCCGCTCAATCCCGGCATGTTTTCGTCGAGGATAATGAGGTCGAAGGTCTCATGAGCAGCTTTTTCAAGCGCATCTCGTCCATTCGATACAGTTGTGACTTCATATCCTTTTTGTTGCAGAAAGAGGATATGCGGTTTCAGTAAATCGATTTCATCATCGGCCCAAAGTATTTTACCGTTTTTCATAAGGCTCTGTCGGTTGAGGATTGTTTTCAAGGAATAAGAAATAGTCTTCGAAACTGTATCCTTCGAGCAGTTTCTTGAAGTTATCCTCGCTGATCATTACGGGTCTTACTCCCGGCGGGTAACGGAATGTTTCGCTGTTATCGAGAACCCGACGATAGTGGGATAACTCGTCAAAGTTATTAAATCCTTTGACAACTAACATACTTATTTCGTTAAAGGTCATTATTTCGAGGTCGAAATCTTTAATGACGAAGCTGGTGAAGTTGTGTTTCGCCACGTCGAAGAGTAATTGATTGGACGACACGCTGTCGGTCGCATAGACCAGAAGCAGCACGTGCGGTGCATTCAGGTCTTGTGTGAACGTTGCCTGAGCGGTATCGTTTGCCAACGTCGTCGTATCGTTGGTGAGCCGTGCCTTCCAAATCATTCCCCGCATGTTTCCGCTGCCTTCGGCAACCTGACGTCCCTGAGCGACTCCTTTGAGCATTGTGGTCGCCATAGGCGAAACATCGGCTTGCGGGTAACGTTCGAGCAAATCTTTCAAGCCTGCTTTGAAATGGTCGTACTGTTTGTCACCGATGTAGGCCAGTGCATCGAGGAAAAGGAATTTGGGCATAAGCGGCGAGAGCGGATATTTTTCTTTCATGAAAGTCGTGTTCCCGTGTACCGTTCTGTTGTCGTTTTCGAGATAAGCGGCATAGGTGGCTTCGTAAATAGAATCTTGGACAGTGCTCATGCGTCGCAGATTATCCAAATAATGCGGATCGGCCATAGCTTGCGCATAGGGGCTTTCGGGGAATACAGAACGAATCTTATCCCGGTATATCCCTGCGGTGACGACATCTCCGTTACGCATGTACATGAGGTACATGTTATAGTATACGTCGAGTCGGTAGGGGGTCTCGGGGAACCGCTCTTCCAATAAGTTGAAGTTGGCGATGGCCGCCGGGTAGTCTTCGAGTTTGTTTTTGAGGATAATACCCATGTTGAACAAGCCTTCGGCAACGACTTCGTTCGATGTTTCCATTGCCTCCGGTGTCATAGGTATTTGTTTGAGGTAGAATTCGGGTTTATGGGGATCGTCGGCCGCGTCGGATTGTATGCTGTCGGGGTTTTCTTCATCGGGGAGAGAATTGTCGGCCAAATCTTCGTTTTCACTGTTTCCCGATTGCTCGGCAAAGTCGCTCATGGAGAATCCCGATTTGTTGCGACGACGCCAGTCGTCTTCGAGTTTTCGGCTACCCCAAATCCGTTGGAATTCGGTTTTACCGGCAGAAACCATAGGCTTGTTATAGAAATACCATGATTTGTCCCCAGAGAGAATCGTCGTATTTTGTTTGGCCGAGTTGTCGTTGTTGAACTGAGGCCCTTGTTGTTGGGCGAGATATTCTTCTCGCTGTTGTGCTTCGGCCTCTTCTTTTTCTTTTTTGATGAGGTTGTCGATGATTTTTTGTATGGCTTTGTTCCGGTCGTCTTCGCTCATGGCCGCCAAGTTTTGCAAACTGTCTTGCAGCTCGACATTTTGTGCATAGACAACCAGCTCGTCGAGGACGGACGATCGTCGGGAGAGCAGGTCGTATTGGGGATAGTCTTCTTTCAGTTGGGGAATGGCTTCGGCATAGCACGGTTGGGCATCGACATACTCTCTTCTTTCGAAATAGAGATTGCCGAGCGTGATTTGGCAGATGGCTTTTTCTATGCCGTTGCGAGTGCTCTTTTGATTTGCCAAGCGGTAGTTTTCCATCGCTTTGAGCGTGTCTTTGCGGGACAGGTAGAGATTGCCGATGGCGTAGTATATTTGATCGAGATATTCTTTGTTACGATCCCGGGAAGCCATACGGGTGAGTTTCTTTACTTCTTTCGAAATATCTTTCCCCGAATAGACTTCGGTTTGTTTGATCCGAGCATTGAATTCGGTTCGATAGGGTGGATTCATGCCGATGACTTTTCCGTATGTCTGGTATGCTTTCGTCGGATTTTGTGTGGCTGCATAGAGTTGCGCCAGCAGGAATGTCATTCGGATGCGTTGTTGTTTGCTCGAAGCAGACTTAATGGCCGTTTCGAGAAAAGGAATAGCTTTTTCGTATTCCCCTTTGTGAACAAGGTAATCGGCATTGACTGTCGCAAACCAGTTGTTTTGGGATTCGGGCAATTTCTCGTTGTTGATTTTGAGCAGTATATCTTCCGCTTCGTACAACCAGCCCATAGCGATGTAACACCGAGCTTGCCAAATGCGCGACTCTGCTACCAAATCGGGCATCCAAGTGAAATGGCGGGATATATAAAGGAAAGTCGCGGCGGCTCCGAGGAAATCGCCTTTGTAGTATTGTGCTTTTCCCATAAGCCTCCATGCGTTGTGAATAAACGGGTTGTATTCGTCCCGTTTCATATACTCCCGGTATTTGGGGTCGCTCATTTTTTTAGAATTTCTTTTCGGCCTTTTCTTAATGGAATGCAACTGTATGGCTTTCTGGCATTTCTCGATAGTCCGATCGAAACTTCCCGATGGTTGCGGGTCTTTGGGATTTGCATAGGCTTGTGCCGGATGCATGAGCAGGAGGTCCGTGAAATTATCCTCGTATCCTTCTTCCATCTCTTTGAGTTGTTCTTTGTAATTTTCTATTCCGTTGAAATAGACGTTGTAGCGGGTGGTAAAGCTATGGTAAAAACGTGTCACCGCCGTATTCTTTTTCGTGGAACAAGATACGAGTGTAAGAACAATAAATAAACCGATAGTATGTAGTATTCTTTTTTTCAATCGATGTTATAGGGATAATACTCCATTTTTTAAACTGAATTTTTCCTGTTTTATTGCTTTTTACCGGTTGCAGAATGTAGGTAGGAAGCTATAATTTTTACAACAAAATAGGCGATTATCAAGGTAAATACGATGGTTGCTCCCGCAGGGACGTCGAGCCAATAGGAGAGTAATAGTCCTCCTATGCCGCAGAGGAGATTGATTGCTCCCGACAGCCAAACGATATTTCGGAATTTGTGACAGAAAAGTTCGGCGATCATTTGCGGTAAAGAGAGTATGGAGATGAGGAGCATGATACCGACCAGACGAATGGTAAGAACCACGGTCGCCACAAAAAATGTCATGATATAGTTGACGAGGCGTGTCTTGATACCGCGGGTGTGGGCAAAGTCGGCATCGAAAGCCGTATATACGATGGTCTTGTATTGCAACACGGTGTAGAAAATCAATAATGAGGCAAAGGCCGCAAAGATGAATATATCCGTGCGGGTGATGGTGAGAATGTTTCCGAAAAGAAATTCCGTGAGCCCCGGTGTGTAGCCGGGTGTCATGAAAATAAAAATGATCCCGATTGCCATGCCTAACGCCCATACGACCGCTATGGCAGAGTCTTCACGAACCGATTTGCCCCGAGACAGCCATTCGACTCCCAATGCGGAAAGGATAGCGAAAACAAGAGCCGAAAGCGTGGGATTGATGCCGAGGTAATACCCTACACCCAAACCACCGAAAGATGCATGGGTTATGCCCCCGGTAATAAATAGCATGCGGCGTGCGACGATGTATGTGCCGATGATGGCACTTGTTATGGAAATGAGTAGTATCGCCCACAAAGCATTTTGAAAGAATGTATAATTGAGAATGTCTATCATAAGCAATTATTTGTCGATCGTTCTTTGTTCATTGACAACGAGCAGTATTTCGTCTCGCAGTGACTCGGGGACGGCGATTTGTCGTAATTGCAAACTGCGTACCCACCCCGGCACATCTTCCGGTCGTAGCGTATAGAAAATTTCCCGAAAGAGTTCTATTTGTTCGGGTGTATAGCTGTCGGGTTCGATTCCTTTCCAAGCATCGAGCTCTTCGTCGTCGTAGTATTCTATTGTTTGGCTTACTCCGGCGAGCAGGCTGTCGCGTTCGCAAACGAGATGCCGTCCGCAACATTCTTGCGGAGGTTCTTGAATTTCGGTTTGAACTATTTTATTAGTTTTTTCAACCTGTTTTTTTAAATCCCGTCGATGGAAATAGTAAGTAACAATACCTAAAAGTATGATGGCTGAAATGAGTATAATCATAATCGTGTTCCTTCTTTTTCGTCCTTTTCAAGCGAGAAGCCTGCTTTACAGAGGTCTTTCCAATAGTTGGGGTATGATTTATCCACTACCGAAATGTCTTTTATCTTTATTCCCGGGAAGAGAAACGAGGCCGGGGCAAATGCCATAGCCATGCGATGATCGTCGTAGGTTTCTATGACCGGTGTAATCTTCGGAGCGATAGATTCTCCGTTCCATTCGAGTGATTTATCCGAAGATATTAGTTTATATCCTAATTTAATAAGTTCATTTTGTAGAGCGGATATGCGATCTGTTTCCTTTATTTTAAGGGTTTGCAGGCCTGTGAATTTGAACGGAAGCCCTATTAAACAGCAAGTTACGACAAGGGTTTGGGCTAAGTCGGGTTGCTCGGATAGGTCCTGTTCGTATAATGAAATGGTTTTGTCCGATTTTCTTAGTTTTATGCCTTCCTGAGAAAACAGGCTGGAAACACCCAGAGGTTCGAAAAGTGCGGCTATGCGGGCATCGCCTTGAAGGCTTTTGTTCGAGAGATTCGGCAAGAATATCTCAGCTTCGGGTGCGAGCGCCGCGATTTCATACCAATAGGAAGCCGCCGACCAATCCGGTTCTATTTGGAATTGCTTCGGGCAGTATCGGCCGGCCAGAACTCGTATGGTATTGTTGGAGCGGTGTGTCTCTATACCGAAATGAGACATCATTTCGAGAGTCATTTCGATATAAGGCGTAGAAACTATTTTGCCTGTGAGAGTCAGCTCCAATCCGTTTTGCATATAAGGTGCTATCATGAGTAGTGCCGATATGTATTGGGAGCTGACATTGCCCGGTAGAGAAAGCTCTCCGCCTCTTAGTTCTTTCCCAAAAATTTGCAAAGGGGGGAATCCTTCTTTGTCGAAGTATCGGATATCTGCTCCCAGAGAGCGTAGAGCATCGACCAGTATTTTTATGGGGCGTTGTTTCATTCTCTCGGAGCCCGATATGATACATTCGTAATCTCGTTTTTGAGCATAGTAGGCCGTGAGAAATCGCATGGCTGTTCCTGCTCCGTGTATATCGATCGAACTGTTTTTTTTCGTGAAAGCCTGTTTCATGACCCGTGTGTCGTCACAGTCGGACACGTTGGTTATCGGTATCGAATCGTCGCACAGGGCGTTTATGACGAGTGCCCTGTTGCTGATACTTTTGGATGCCGGCAGTTCGACTTCTATGTGGCAGTCGTGTGGAGCAAAGACTTTGTAATTCATTTGTTCGCTGTGGGTTTTGTCGCAAAATTAGCAAAAAAAGAGGAATGGTATGTATCATTTCTTTATTTACCGATGAAGTATTTCTCACAAATCTCTCTTTTCAGCATCTTTTGTTTTTGTAGTCTCTTTTATTTTTTGTCGCATAGAGGAGAAGGGCGGATAGTTGCCTTGTTGCCTTGATACGTTTCCTTTGTTGCAGATATTTTTTAACCCCTCCGTTGTTTCAACCCC
>ERZ779992.1791-NODE-1791-length-10428-cov-1.636942_pt1 | contig 10428 bp, 4 predicted proteins | sample MGYA00511934_ERZ779992 | MGnify/ENA primary metagenome ERZ779992 (study PRJEB29588, sample SAMEA2163248) | human gut metagenome | biome: human gut; feature: human-associated habitat; material: faeces | place: Denmark | collected 2008/2010 ...
TAATATCATTACCATAAGACAAGCCTGCACGCATCCCCACATAATCATCATCTCCTTTATCGCTCGTTTTCTTTTTAAAATATTTCGACATACGCGGATCGTTATACCCTTTCATATAGGACGTAATATCCGCAGAGACACATTGATCGGGCCATTGTACCAATACCGTATACAATTGATTTTTAGTACCTAAAGAAGTTGCGTTATCTTCATTAGAAGTAATTACCCCAATAGAATGGTTAATAGCTTCCTCCGCCATCTGTCTAGCATATTCACGATCTGCAAAACGAATACGAATGGCCATACGTAGTTTCAGTGAATTTGCAAATTTCACCCATTTCTCAAAGTCACCGTCATAAACTTTATCATACTTAGCCATCGTTCTGTTGTTTGGATTTTCGGTCACATAAACAGTCATTACATTAATAGCATCAGTCAGATCAGTAAACATAGCATGATATGCTTCCTCCATTGTATCGTAAGGAGCCGAAAGTTTATCACTTGAAATTTGGGAATAAGGAAGTGCCCCATACATATCAAGCATACGATGCATTGTCGCAATTCTCAAAATCTGTGCCCATGCAAAGTTAACTCCTGTTCCTTGGGTTACATTCTTTATTTTATTCCATGCACCATACGTCAATACCATTACATTATCATCTGCAAACTGCCAGTTTAACCAGTTCTCGGGTGCGTTATATGTAGCAAAATTTGCCCCTTTAAACTTATCTGTTGCCATTACTTGATAACGTCCATAGCAGTCACCAATCAAGGATTCATTGGTATTATAAATGTTTTCAGTAGCTATGGGATATGCATAATCACATAAAGTCAAGAAGAAAGCATTGGCAGCAAATCCATCTCGTCCAAGTTCTTCTTCCGAAACTTTTCCCAGCGGATCATTCAAGCTATTATCCATGCATCCTTGTAACATTGGAGTTCCAACAAGCATACAGCCTGCAATAGAAATCTGCGTTATGAATTTATATATTTTCATTTGGTTATTCTTTTATCGTTAAAACTGTATTTTTACATTAAATCCCCAACTTCTCAAACTTGGTTGCATAAAGTAATCAACACCTTGATAATAAGTACCAGTAGAAGCGGTAGCTTCCGGATCAAATGGTGCTTTATTATAAATCATCCACAAGTTGTGACCTGTTATTGACAAACTAAGATTACATTTGTTATTAAACCATTTGGCTGGAAGTGAGTAGCCCACCGATAACTCTTGTAAACGAACATTAGTAGCACTATATACATAGTTAGACATCAATCCACTTATTCCACCCACTTCTGTATAATAAGTCTGGGGATCCACTTTTCCATTATTTACAGGAACACCTTCATTATCACGTGCTAAAGCTGTGACCTTAGATACTCCGAACTGATCCATTACAGCTTGTGTTGGTGAGATAACAATACCTCCAAAGCGGGCAGCAAGCATGAATCCCAAGCTAATGCCTTTATAAGAGAAATCATTTCTAAAGCCTAAATTGCTCTTAGGCAATACAGAGCCAATATGAATAAATTCATCCGAATTCTTTATATCCTCTTTCTTCACATTCTGGCTCGCTTTATCAATATATACATTTCCTTCATTATCACGTTTCAAACGATTAGTGACATACATGTCTCCCATGCTTCCTCCTTTACGAAGAATAACTTTAGCCGATCCAATGCCACCTTTATCTATCTCACTCAAACTATAGTGATTACCTTCATCATCCACTGCATCATCCAAGAGTTCTACAATCTTATTTTTATTAAAACTAAAAGTCAAATTTGAATTCCACGAGAAATCTCCCCATGATTTATTGTACCCTAAAGAAAATTCCATACCTTTATTCTCAATATTACCAGACTGCGCATACATAGTCGCATATACAGCGGTTCCTGATAAAGGAACTTGGAATGTTTGTTTGCGAGTATTAGCCTTATACCAGGTAACTTCCAAACTTAAACTATTATTAAAAAATTTGGCATTCAAACCAGCTTCCCAAGAATTAGTACGTTCAGGATAAAGTTTAGGCAAAGGACGATAAGTTTGTAATTTCCATTGACTAGTCGCAGGGTCCCACTCATACGTTTTGTTGGAAGAAAGATTCTTAGGAATAGGAGCACCTACTGAAGCAAATGAGCCGCGTACTTTCAAATAAGTAATAGCTTTGGGTAATTTTACCATTTCGGAAATAACTCCTGAAAGCCCTATTGATGGATAAAAGAAAGATGATTGTTCTGTATTAATCAATGCTGAATCCCAATCATTACGTCCGGTTAAAGTCATATACAACATACTCTTCCAACCAATTTCCGCACTAGCAAAAATAGAGTTGGTGCGTTGTTTGTATCCACTTTCTATAGGATAAGTATCTTTATCCAAAGTTGTAGTCATATTATATAGACTAAAAACATTAGACATATCTTTCAAACCACCTTGGAATCCTCTTTCGTCATAATAAGTTTGAGTAAAACTACCGCCAATATTAGCACTTAAACTTAAGTCACCAAAGCGTTTATTAATATTAGCCATCACATCTGCATAAGCCTGTCTATCGTCAGCTTTATAGTACTTATAGAATCCATAAATAGAACTATTAGTAAAGTAAAGATCAGTAGAAGCATTTCTTTTATCTGAATAATCATTGGTTGCATTATCAATGCGAACGCGCCCTGTCACATCAAGCCAATCCAAAATTTCATATTTTAAACTGGCATTAGCCATGTAACGTTGTTTTTTCATGCCATGGTTCATCTCATTAGCCACCCAATATGGATTATTTTTCATACTGTATCCAGGATCACCCCATCCCCAGTTCTGTACATCTATCTTACGAGTTGTGTCATACGTTTTATACATCCTCACAGCTTCAAAGTTTTCGCCACGCGGGAACAGATATACGGCTGGTAGTGGATTGAAATATTGTGCCATTAGATTAAGATCTTCTTGAATAATATAGCTAAAACCCACATCTAATGTCATTTTATCCTTCAGGAATTTTGTTGTATTTCTGAAGGTAAAATTGTAACGGTCATATTTGCTATTTTGAATGATACCAGTTGCATTAGTAGTACCTACAGACAGATAAGTTTGATTCTTTTCATTACCAACAGATAAAGAAACGTTATTCTGGATATTAGTACCAGTATTGAAAAAATCTTTTGGCTCATAAGTTCCGAAAAGAGAAGACGCTTTATCTCCCCATGAAGCAAAGGAACCTGCGCGGTTTATATAAGAATTTTGGAATTCAGGCATTATAAAAGGATTGGAAAAAGTAGAATTATTAGAAATAATAATTCGTGCCTTACCTTCTTTTCCCTTCTTTGTAGTAATTAAAATTACACCAGACGCTGCATTAGAGCCATACAAGGCCGCAGCAGCAGGTCCACTTAATACAGACATGCTTTCAATATCTTCCGGATTGATATCAGATATGCCCTCTCCTCTCGGTTGGGCTGAATATTGTCCGTTAGTGTCACCTTTATTTGTATTAAAAATAGGAACACCATCAATTACATATAAAGCATTATTGTCTGAAGATATAGATTTGGTACCACGCATAATTACACGTGTAGCCCCTCCAACACCGGATGAAGATGCATTGATATTAACGCCAGCCACCTTTCCAGCCAGTGAGTTCATAAAATTGGCACTTTTTACAGTTGTCAATTCATCACCTTTTACTTCTTGCACATTATAGCTTAATGCTTTAGTTGCGCGCTTGATACCTAATGCAGTAACGACTACTTCGTCCAACACCTGCGTATCTTCTCCTAAAGTAACCTTCAAGGGTTGTGCACTAGTAAGCGTGATTGCTTGGGAGAAAATCAGTTTCATATACTTTCCCTAAATTCTATTCTTGTTTGATAAATAGATTAGATGTTCTATTTTTAAGATGTCAGACTAAATACAATTAAGTAAATTCAATGAATGAGAGAAAAAGTTAGTAAGATTGCGCATGAATATGCAGTAATCAACTTGTTTTTATTCATATATGCGGTATGAATATTCGATAAAAGACGTTTTTTCAGGAATGTTCCACACCGAGAAACGAAGTGATTCTCGGTGTGGAACATTTTGATTCTTTAAATGGAACCTAACAAATCATTTAAAGAATAATAATAACTTGCTTTATAGTAGTTGTTTTCTTCTAGTTAGTGCCGATAATACAAAGAACGGAATCTTTTCATTTGATTAATATTATCAATATTAGATATTATTCTATCACTACGCGGGCGATAAAAAGAATAAATTGCAATAATATCATCCTTTTTTTTATTTGAATTACGTTTGGCTAAAGTGGAAATCCCTGCGGTTTTCGAAACACTCCTGATAACAAGATGCATATTCTAAATTATAGATAATCTGAATATGCGTTTTTTAATATTATACTCACTTTTATCCTATATCAATTATTGGTCCATTTTTCATTGTACATACAATTTGCATGCAAATGTATTAATCTAGAGATTAAAGTTAGTCAATAATTGAGCATTCCTTATTCTTTCCTCTTTTTCAAAGTATGCTAAATAGTGCTCGGTTACAGATAAGTTAGAGTGTCCCAAGCTTTCAGAAATATATGAGGTTTTCGCACCTCCACGTTTTAATACTGTAGCAAAAGAATGCCTTGCCGTGTAAGTCGTCAACTGAAAAATTCCAATGTCTTGGGCTATTTTTTTAAGTCTTCTGTTACATTTGGTTATAATACGCCGTACCAATCTAATCTTTTCAAAGGCATCTTCAGTTCCTCTAGCATATTTAAAAATATACGTTTGCGGGCTTAATCTTGGATTACCCCATTTTTGAATAATATTCCACATTTCAGGAGTAATGATTGCATGTATCTCTTTGTTATGTTTGGTAGTTCGAGATGTCTTAGAGCGTACAAAGCATATTTCTCCATCCATAATATTTGAATACTGAAGAAATAATAAATCCATAAAATTAATGCCATTACATAAATAAGAAAACACCCAGAGATCTCTAAATTCTTCTATATCTTTTGTTTCACATTGATAGGACATTACTTTTTTTATTTCAGAAAGAGTAAGTGCTAATTTACGTCCACACCCTTCAGGAATTTCATATTTATTCTTTCCAAAAGGAAAAGATGATTCTTTTATAATACCATCATGTACAGCACGATTTAAGACACACTTTAAAGCTCGGAAATAAATACTTATGCTTGAATAGCTTTTACCTTCTGATATCCAAAATTTTTCACAACGTTTAAGCCAATCAATTGTAATGTTTTCCAAAGGTATAGTGGAACCTCCGAAATCTTCTAAACTTTTTAAAGCACTTTGATAATTTAGGTAAGTGTTTGCTTGTTCATAGGCTTCCAGTTCTTTCATTTTTAAGCGAAAAGCACTGCGCAAAGTCATATCATTCATCTGCCTTCCTAACCTGACGCTTAATGTTTCAATACTAAATTCTCCTTTTGTTATCAGTTCATTAACTTGTTGCTTAATAGTTGAAAAACTACTCTCTATATCTGATCGAATTTCTGCCAATAACCGGCTTTTTACCTTTAATAACCTTGCCCAATCTTCTTTTGACACTTCCTTCCCAGTTGAGTAATATTTTTGCTTTCTTCTATATACCACTTGAACTTTAACAGGAAACTGTCCACTCTTTTTTGCTCTTCTGGTATCTAATATGGTTAAAACCGAAATTCCATCTTTTGAATATTTGAACATAAAATGAATATTTATATCTATACAATAGGTAAAGCATACATATATTGTATGCAAAATGTATGCAAATGTAATAAATCAGCCTGATTTTAATAAGTACATAAGATTCTATTTATCAAATATTTGAGTATTTATTTTTCAATTAGGAATCTTTCTATTCTATTTTTCGAAAAAAATCTTATCTTCGTTTAGTAAGGTTACAACATAAAATGTATTACTATTGAATAAGCGCTTATGGAATTTATTTTAAGTATAACCTTTAAATTTATTAATTATGAGAAACAGAGATACATGAAACCTTTGTGTGAAAACGGTAATCTCATTTACCGCCTCTAATTACAAATTCTCTAAAAACTATTTCTAATTAAAAAGAATAAGATGAAAGAAATTATAAAACACAAGTTTTCATACTTGTTATTCTTCCTTTTGTTGGTTTCGTGTTTTGCTTCAGCTTATGGGCAAGAACGAACGATCACTCTTAATCTATCGAAAGTACCCTTGAACACTGCTTTGAAAGAAATTGAGAAACAAACTTCAATGTCAGTAGTCTATAACACAAATGATGTCGATATAAATCGTGTCATATCTATCAAGGTAACAAAAGAATCTTTGAATAATGTAATGAATCAGTTATTCAGAGGAGTAAATGTCAGTTTTTCAATAGTAGATAATCATATTGTACTTTCTGCGAAGAGTAATAAAGAAGAGCAGCAGAAAAAAACACCAATTACTGCAAGTGGTACTGTTACTGATTCAAAAGGAGAACCATTGATTGGAGTTAGTATTTTGGTAAAAGGAACTTCAAATGGTACTATCACTGATATGGATGGAAATTTCAAAATACAAGCAGCTAAAGGTGATGTACTTGAAGTATCCTATATCGGTTATGCCTCCCAAACAATCACGCTTGCCAACGCACAACCTATAAAAGTAACCTTAGGAGAAGATACGCAAGTATTGGACGAAGTAGTTGTTACTGCATTGGGTATCAAGCGTGCAACTAAGGCGTTAAGTTATAATGTACAAGAGGTAAAAGGTGACGAATTGACAGCTGTAAAAGATGCCAATTTTATGAATTCACTATCAGGAAAGGTTGCCGGTGTTCAGATTAATAGTGGTGCAACCGGTGCTGGTGGTGCCACACGTGTTGTTATGCGTGGTATGAAATCTCTGACTAAAGATAACAATGCATTGTATGTAATTGACGGTGTACCTATTTTTAATACAGGAAAAAGCGGTGGCGAAGGATTATTTGGAGAGATGGGAGGATCAGATGCTGTTGCTGACTTAAATCCGGACGATATTGCTAGTATTAGTATGATGACCGGTCCTTCTGCGGCAGCATTATATGGTTCTGCTGCGGCAAACGGGGTTGTTTTAATTACTACTAAAAAAGGCCAAACAGAGAAAACTACCATAACAGTATCCAACAGTACTACTTTCTCTAAAGCATATATTATGCCGGATATGCAGAACCGTTATGGTACAAGTTCCGGATTATTCAGCTGGGGAGAATTGACAAACCGTCGATATAACCCATCTGACTTCTTTGAAACAGGCTCCAATGTTATCAATTCGGTAGCATTATCTACAGGAAATACCAAAAACCAGACCTATCTTTCTGCTTCTACAACTAACTCCGGTGGAATTCTTCCGAATAACTCCTATAACCGTTATAATTTTACGGCACGTAATACCACCCATTTCCTGAATGATAAACTTACTCTGGATATCGGTGCACAATATATCGTTCAGAACAACAAAAACATGGTTTCTCAAGGACAGTATTATAATCCTCTCCCATCACTGTATCTATTCCCTCGTGGAGACAACTTTGACGAAATTCGTCTGTATGAGCGTTATAATACTAACTACGGCTATATGGAACAATATTGGCCTTATGGTGATGCAAGTTTGTCATTACAAAATCCATATTGGATACAAAATAGCATCAACCGTACTTCCAACAAGAAACGTTATATGATGAACGCTTCTTTGAAATGGCAGGCTGCAGATTGGCTCAATGTTGTCGGTCGTGTCAATCTGGACAACTCCGACTACCGGAATAAAAACGAAAAATCTGCTTCTACATTAACAACATTCTGTGGTGTAAGCGGTGGTTTTGAAGATGCCATGCGTCAGGAACGTTCTTTATATGCCGATTTCCTGGCTAATATAGATAAAACATTTGGTGATTTTCATTTAACAGCCAATGTTGGTGCTTCCATATATCATACTTCAATGGATCAGTTATATATTGCAGGTGACCTGGTTATTCCTAACTTCTTCCAGATCAACAATATTAATTTCTCCGCCAACTATAAACCGGACCCTACCGGATATGAAGATGAAATTCAAAGTATTTTTGCCAGTGCTGAATTAAGTTGGAAAAATCAACTGTATCTAACCGTAACCGGACGTAATGACTGGGATTCAAAACTTGCATTCTCCAAACAGAAATCTTTCTTTTATCCGTCAGTCGGTTTATCGGCTTTATTATCAGAAATGGTTAAACTGCCCGAGGTGATCTCTTATGCTAAAATACGCGGTTCATATACAGTGGTAGCCTCTTCTTTCGATCGTTTCCTTACTAATCCGGGTTACGAATACAACAGCCAGACACATAACTGGGCGAATCCGACCGTTTACCCGATGGACAACATGAAACCTGAAAAGACTAAGTCCTGGGAAATCGGTTTGAACTTGAAATTCTGGGGAAACCGTTTCAATTTAGACGCAACTTACTATCGTTCTAACACACTGAACCAAACATTTAAGGTAGATATTCCCTCTTCTTCCGGATATAAACAAGCGATTGTACAAGCTGGTAACGTGCAAAACCAAGGTCTTGAATTGGCTTTAGGGTTCAACGATAAATGGGCAGGATTCGGATGGTCTTCTAATGCAACCTTCACTCTAAACCGTAACAAGGTGAAACGACTGGCAAGCGGCAGCGTGAATCCCGTGACAGGAGAAGCTATCCAAATGGATGAAATGAATGTGGGTTGGTTAGGTAAAGAGAATGTAGCTCCTCGCGTCATCCTGACAGAAGGAGGCTCCATGACTGATATCTATGTATACAACCAACTGACAAAAGACAATAACGGTAATATAAAAGTCGATCAGAATGGTAATCTGGGTATCACTTCATCAAACACTCCGGTAAAAGTAGGTAATCTGGATGCTGATTTCAACCTCGGATGGACCAATCATTTCACTTATAAAGGAATTGATTTAGGAGTTGTATTATCAGCCCGCGTAGGCGGATTAGCTTATTCGGCTACTCAAGGTATCTTAGATTATTATGGAGTATCCGAAACATCTGCAACAGCTCGTGATAATGGTGGTATACCTATTAATAACGGTAAAGTTAACGCCCAAAAGTATTACCAGACTATTGGTACGGGTGAAGGTGGCTACGGTCGTTATTATCTATATAGTGCAACCAATGTACGTTTGCAGGAATTGAGTCTAAACTATACACTTCCTAAAAGATGGTTTAAAAATGTGGCGAATGTTACTTTGGGTATTGTAGGACGTAATTTATGGATGATTTATTGTAAAGCCCCATTTGACCCGGAATTGTCTGCCTCTACCTCCAGTAACTATTATATGAATGTAGACTACTTTATGCAACCTAGCTTGCGTAACTTCGGTTTTAATGTGAAAGTTCAATTCTAAAAGAAAAAGCTAATGTTATGAGAAAATATTTAAGAAATATCACAGTCGGTGCCGCTCTGTTGTTACTGGCAGGAAGTTGTACCGATAAATTTGAGGAGTATAATACGAATCAATATCAAATTCATGATGCAGACCCTGCGACTTTGATGAAGTCTATGATTGAAACAATTGTGAATATTCAGCAGAATGACTCTCAAATGCAAGATCAGATGGTGGGACAGTTAGGTGGCTATCTATGCTGTTCTAACACATGGAGTGGTACAAACTTCAGCACATTCAATCAGAGTGATGCCTGGAATGCTACCCCCTGGAACACTCCGTTTGAAAAAATATATGGAAACTTTTTCCAAATACAGGAAGCAACTAATTCTACGGGACATTATTATGCTTTTGCGTGTATGATACGTGCAATAACGATGCTTCGCGTTGCGGATTGTTATGGACCGATGCCTTACAGCCAAGTAAAGAAGGGTAATTTCTATGTATCTTATGATACCCAGGAACAGGTCTATACCAGTATATTAAGTGATTTAGCCAATGCAGCTGATGTTTTGTACAACTATTATGTAGAAACAAATGGCAATGCCCCATTGGGGGCCAATGATCCGGTTTTTGATGGAAATTATTCAGGTTGGGCTAAGCTAGCCAATTCAATGCGCTTACGTGTTGCAATGCGAATCAGCGGAACATGGCCTGGCATTGCTCAAGAGGCAGCTGAAGCAGCAGTAACACATAAAGCAGGATTGATTGAAAGTAATTCGGATAATGCTATGCTTTCTTGTGGCACACAGAGTAATCCATATCAACTGGCAGCTGTAAGTTGGGGTGATCTGCGTGTGAATGCAAATATTGTAGATTATATGAATGCATATGGCGATCCACGTATGCCGAAGTTCTTTAATAAGTCTACCCTTGCCGGGAAAACAGATAAATATGTAGGTATGCGTACAGGAGATGCTGATTTTAAAAAGGCAGACGCTGCAGGATTTTCTATTCCCGCATATACGGCAACCTCTAAATTAATGGTTTTCTGCGCTGCAGAAACGGCTT
>ERZ779992.1801-NODE-1801-length-10386-cov-4.690640_pt1 | contig 10386 bp, 8 predicted proteins | sample MGYA00511934_ERZ779992 | MGnify/ENA primary metagenome ERZ779992 (study PRJEB29588, sample SAMEA2163248) | human gut metagenome | biome: human gut; feature: human-associated habitat; material: faeces | place: Denmark | collected 2008/2010 ...
GCCCCGCCCCGATATGAGCATAAAAGTGGGATGATAATCCCACGATATGCGAATAATGGGTAGGGTGCTATGTGCCAGTGGCACATGCCTAGCACGGACCGAAGCGGAGCGGAGACGTGGGAGTGCGTAGCATGGAACAATCCGTAGGCATCAAAGTCGGGGGCTTTTGACCCCGACATCAATATATTCGCTATTTTATATATTTTTTAAATTATTTGAAAAATAATATTGACATTTACCAACAAGTGTTGTAAGATACACTTGTTCGCAGAAATGGCGGAATTGGCAGACGCGCACGGTTCAGGTCCGTGTGGTAGTGATACCATGAGGGTTCAAGTCCCTCTTTCTGCATCACATGGCGGTGACCGGAAGGTTGCCGCCTTTGTTGTATATAGAATTTTGCTGTATCTAGTATAACAGTTTTAAATTAACTACCCCATATCACTTGCCTATTTTCCCGATAGCACAGGCTAAAAATCCTCAGCGTAGCCCGCTACGCCTACGTTTTTTATCCTGCACTCTCAGAAAAATATTCTACGTGAATGGTGTAGTTATTTAGAAACCGTTATACTAGAATTAAGAAGGTGAGACAGAATGAAGACAGATCAAATACAGAAGGTACACAAGGATTGGTACAAACTGGACTTGTCGGCGATCGTATATCCTACATTGCAGAGGAGAGATTTCTCTTCCGTGTATCGATTGTCTGTGCTGTTAAAAGAAGATATAGACCCGGAAATACTGCAGCGGGCGGTGAATCTGACGATGCCTCGTTTTCCGACGTATAAAGCGGCAATTCGGAAGGGTGTATTCTGGCGATATCTGGAACCGAATGACAGACCCGGTCCTTTTGTGCAGGAGGATGTAAAGAATCCCTGCCAGCCCATGCATTTTAAAGGCAATAACCGGTATCTTGTAAGAATCTATTACTATCGTAACCGGATCGCACTGGAGGCGCATCACAGTCTGGGAGACGGCACCGGCGGAATGTGTGTGCTGCAGACACTGACAGCTACTTATCTGCGTCTGAAGGGACATTCAGAGATTGAAAATGGAGGATTCGTATTGGACATTCTGGGGATCCCGGACCCGGGAGAGCTGGAAGATGCTTATATGAAATATGCCAATGCCAAAGTCTGTCCACCCAGGCCGGGAGAGAAGACTTATCGTGTCAGGGGGACGAAGGAACCTTTCTATACGCTGAACATTATAGACGGCATTATGTCGGTGTCGGAGGTGATGCAGGTAGCGAAAAGCTATAATGCTACCATTACCGAATATCTGAATTCGGTTCTGCTCTATGCCCTGATGCAGAAGCAGGAGAGTGAATGGCATTTGAAGCTCCGACCGGTAAAAATTGCCATGCCGGTGAACCTGCGCCGCTTTTTCCCATCCAGGACCCTGAGGAATTTTATCACCATGATCTACCCGGGGATCGACCCCAGACTGGGAGAGTACACTTTCGAAGAAATTGTGACACAGGTGCATAACTACATGCGCTATTATCTGAATGAAAAGCTGCTGCGGGGCGATATCACTACGAACGCGGAGACCCAGAGGAATCCTTTCATCCGTATTGTGCCGCTGTTTATTAAAGATCTGGTGGTCCGCCAGTTCTATACCAAGATTCAGGATAAGAATTCTTCGGCAGGCCTGACCAACATGGGAGCTCTGAAGGTCCCGGAGACTATGAAGCCATATATTGAACGCTTTGATATTTATATGGGACAGCCTTTTTCCACGAGAACGAACTGTGCCATTGCCAGTTTTGAGGATATTCTGACGATCAATTTTGCCAGCAGTATTGCAGAGACTGATGTAGAGCGGCTGTTTTTCCGCAAGCTGGTACAGGATGGCATTCATGTAAAAATAGAAAGTAATCGATAAATCGCTTTGACAGAGAGAAAGGAAGCAATTATGTCATATTGTGTGAATTGTGGTGTGGAACTGGATGCTTCGGCAACAAAGTGTCCGCTGTGCGATACTCCGGTCTATAATCCGAAAGCACCGGAACCGTCTACGCAGCCGTCTCCTTTTCCGAAGGAAAAAGGTCAGGTGGAAGTGGTAAAAAGAAAAGATCTGGGGGTACTGCTGACTGTGATCGTACTGGCAACGGCAGTGACCTGCGGATTTTTGAACGCACTTGTATTCCGGAGTAGTCTCTGGTCCCTTGCGGTGATCGGAGTCTTCCTGGTATTGTGGGTGATCATGATCCCTGTAGTCATCTATACGAGACAGCCTGTTTATCTGTCGATTCTGTTAGACGGTGTGGCGGTGATCGTGTATCTGTATCTGCTGACCTATCTGACGGGACAGAGTGGCTGGTTTTATGGATTGGGCATTCCGGTGGTGCTGCTTGTCACAGCAGTGGTAGAAGCGGTGACTTTTTGTATCCGTAGGCTTCCGATGTCATTCCTTACGGGAGCTTTATACCTGATCTCCGGAGTAGCGGTATTGTGTGTGGGACTGGAAATTCTTATCGACCGTTTCCTGGGACTTGGCATTGAACTTCGGTGGTCGGCGATCGTGCTGACGATCTGTGTGATCGTGGACATTACGATCGCGACACTTTTGTCCCGGAGAAGACTGCGCAATGCAGTACGCAGACGACTTCATTTTTAACAGGAGGAATTTATGGCACTGGTAGGAAAAAACAGTGAAAAGAACAATCAGAATCTAATGCAGCTGATCCGCAGGGCGCATGGACTGGTGGAAAACCCGGATCTGGAAAAGCACAGACAATCCCAGGATCATATCGGAGAACTGTTGGGGAACAGCAAGGAGATTCAATACCGCCCGGTGGATATTGAGGGAATGGATGCGGAATGGGTCAGCGTGAATCGTGCACATATGAAAAAGTATGTGATCCTGCATTGTCATGGAGGAGGATATTCCACCGGCAGCAGTATCTATGCCAGAACTCTGACCTCCAAGCTGGCATCGGGCACTTCTATGGATGTGTTGTGCTTTGACTACCGGCTGGCTCCGGAGCATCCTTACCCGGCAGCCACGGAGGATGCCATGAAGGCCTGGAATTATCTGATGCTTTTGGGCTACGGAGCGAGAGACGTCATCGTTACAGGAGATTCTGCCGGCGGTAATCTGGCACTGGCCCTGGTGCTGAAATTAAAGGAGCAGGAGCGTCTGCTTCCGAGAGGCATCGTACTGATGTCCCCCTGGACGGATCTCACCGGCGAAGGCAAGACGTTCCAGACCAAGGCGGAAGTGGATCCTGTACTGGACAGAGAATACATCGACCGCATGACGAAAGCCTATGCTCCCGACAGAGACCTAACGGATCCTTATATTTCTCCGCTGTATGGCGATTTCCGCGGATTCCCGCCCGTCTACATTCAGGTTGGAGAGAATGAGATATTATTAGACGATTCTCTGCGGCTCTACAAGAACCTGATCAAGGCCGGCGTGTCCGCTCATATGGATCGTTTCCCCGGGATGTGGCATGTCTTTCAGATGTCACCCTTCAAAAGGGCCAATGAGGCCATGGATAAAAGTGCGGAATTCATTTATTCTGTGTGCAGATAGCCGGGTTCAAAATTTAGTTAAAAATTTTGAACCCGGGAAAAGGATTTTCCGGACAGGCACAGAATATTAGAAGTAGGGGCAGGAGGAACTATGACGATCAGAGAAAGCTTGGAACAATGGGAACAGGATTATTTAAGTCCGTACGCATCCCTGAGTGTAAATTCAAAGGGACGGTTGAAGCCTGAGGAACAGTGTGATATCCGGCCGGTATTTCAACGGGACAGAGACCGTATTATCCACTGCAAGGCATTCCGCAGACTGAAGGATAAAACACAGGTGTTTCTGACACCGGAGGGAGACCACTATCGGACCAGACTGACACATACACTGGAGGTATCCCAGACAGCCAGAACCATAGCAAAGGCTCTGAAGCTGAACGAGGATCTGGTGGAGGCAATTGCACTGGGGCATGATCTGGGACATACACCGTTCGGACATGCGGGAGAGCGGGCTCTGAACAGAGTCTGTCCATTTGGATTCGAGCATGCAGAGCAGAGTGTCCGTACCGTGGATATTCTGGAAAAGGACGGTAAGGGACTGAATCTGACATATGAAGTACGTGACGGTATCCGGAACCATCAGACCATTGGCAAGCCTCATACATTGGAAGGCAAGATCGTCAGACTTTCCGATAAGATCGCCTATATTCATCATGATATGGATGATGCCATCCGGGGAGGAATTCTCACGGAGGCAGATGTCCCGAAGGAAATTTGTGAAGTGATCGGCAGCAGCCCCACTGAGAGACTGGATCACTTTATTCATGATATTGTAACCAACAGTATGGACAAGGATGATATCCTGATGTCGGAACCGGTGGCGGAAGCCATGACGAAGATCCGACAGTTCATGTTTGAGAGAGTCTATAAAAATCCCATCGCCAAAAGTGAAGAGGGAAAGGCGGAGATGCTGATGGAGACGTTATATCAACATTTCCTGAAACATCTGGATGATCTGCCGGAGGAATACCTGAATCTCCTCTCTGTCGGAGAGCCGAGAGAGAAGGTAGTCTGTGACTATGTGGGAGCCATGACGGACCGCTTTGCCATAGCAGTCTATGAAGACATCTACATACCGAAATCCTGGCAGCGATAGTGTATTACAATAAAACGGAGTAAAAAGAGTGTATTACCCTGAAGAACTGGTAGAAGAAGTCAGAGCCAGGAATGACATCGTGGATGTTATTTCCGGTTATGTGACATTGAAAAAAAAGGGAAGCAACTATTGGGGCTGCTGTCCTTTTCATAACGAGAAAACACCTTCTTTTTCGGTGTCTTCGAATAAGCAGATGTATTACTGCTTCGGATGCCATGCCAGCGGAAATGTATATACATTTCTCATGAAGTATGAAAATGATACTTTTCCGGAGGCAGTCAAGATCCTGGCAGATCGTGCGGGAGTGAAGCTGCCGGAAGTGGAAGAGACACCGGAACAGAAGAAAAAGGCCGGCAAGCGGATGCGGCTGCTGGAGGTCAATAAGGAGGCAGCCAGATATTTTTATTATATGCTGCGCAGTCCTCACGGAGAAGTGGGAATGCGTTATCTGACGGAACGAAAGCTGACCGACGAGACTATGCATCATTTCGGACTGGGCTACGCCGGGAAAAACGGCGAGCAGGTAGTCCAGTATCTGCGTAAAAAAGGCTTTACCGATGAAGAGATCAAAGATTCCGGACTTGCGATGTTCTCGGAACAGAGAGGACTCAGAAGTCAGTTTTGGAACCGGGTGATGTTCCCGATACAGGATATTAACCACCGGGTGATCGGCTTCGGAGGCAGGGTCATGGGAGACGGCGAACCGAAGTACCTGAATTCCCCGGAGACTATGATCTTCGATAAGAGACGTAACCTCTACGGACTGAATTTCGCAAGGACCGCCAGGACGGGCAACATTATCCTGTGCGAGGGATATATGGATGTCATTGCCATGCACCAGGCAGGATTCACCCAGGCGGTGGCATCTCTGGGAACGGCATTTACGGTAGAACAGGCGAATCTCCTGCACCGCTATGCGGAGAATATTCTCCTCGCATACGATAGCGACGGTGCCGGAACGAAAGCAGCACTGCGGGGGATCGGGATCCTGAGAGAGGCCGGACTTACCGGCAAGGTCATCAATATGCGACCGTATAAAGACCCGGATGAATTCATCAAGAATCTCGGAAAAGAAGCTTTTCAGGAACGGATCGATCAGGCGGAGAACAGCTTTTATTTTGAGATCCGTATCTTAAGCGAACAGTATGATCAGAGCGATCCGGAGCAGAGGACAAAGTTCCACCGGGAGATCGCACAGAAGCTGTGTGAATTCTCGGAAGATCTGGAAAGAGAAAATTATCTGCAGGCAATTGCGGAAAAATACATGATCCGTCCGGACAATCTGCGCAAAATGGTAGTTGGGATTGCGTCACAGACGGGACTGGCAAGACCTTTGGAACGACCGAGAAGCGGTGTACAGAAAAAGGATCCCGCCGAGAATGGGCGCAGGTCCCAACGACTTCTGATCACCTGGATCAGCGATGATCCGTCCCTGTATCGGATCGTAAGGAAATATATTTCCCCGGAGGATTTCACCGAAGAACTGTACCGGAAAGTAGCGGAGAGGCTATTCGATGAACTGGACAGAGATCAGTTCCAGCCTGCAGGGATCATCAGTATGTTTGAAGATGAGGAAGAACAGAGGGAGGCTGCGGAGCTGTTCCATACCACGCTCCCCGAGCTGTCCACCCGCCAGGAGAGGGAGAGAGCTTTCCATGATATTCTGCTGGCAGTGAAGAAAAACAGCTATCAATACTATATGGCAAAGCTGGGGACGGACGTCAATGCCGTGAAACAGGCGGTAGAAGGAAAAAAAGCCCTGGAAGAATTACAAAGGACGCATATTTCTCTGGAATAATGGGATTTAGGCTTTCGAATAGTTATAAAAGATACGAAATATGGCTATAAATAATGGCAATGAAAGGATGGAACCACGAAAATGGATGAAAACACACAGGCAAAATTTGCGGAGAAGGTAAAAGAACTCCTGAATATGGCGAAAAAGAAAAAGAATGTGCTGGAGTATCAGGAAATCAGTGACTTCTTCGCGGACATGCCTCTGGAAGAGGAACAGATGGAGAAGGTTCTGGAATATCTGGACCAGAACAACGTGGATGTATTGCGTATTACCGATGACGATGATGTGGACGATGAGGAGATCATTCTGACCGATGAGGATGAAGTGGATGTGGAAAATATCGACTTGTCCGTACCGGAAGGTGTCAGCATCGAAGATCCCGTACGTATGTATCTGAAAGAGATCGGTAAAGTTCCCCTGTTAAGTGCGGAGGAAGAGATCGAGCTGGCACAGCGGATGGAAGAGGGTGACCAGGAGGCAAAAAAGCGCCTGGCAGAGGCTAACTTACGTCTGGTGGTCAGCATTGCCAAAAGATATGTGGGCCGTGGAATGTTGTTCCTGGATCTGATCCAGGAAGGTAACCTGGGGCTGATCAAGGCAGTGGAAAAATTCGATTACCGTAAGGGATATAAGTTCTCTACCTATGCAACCTGGTGGATCCGTCAGGCAATCACCAGAGCGATCGCAGATCAGGCGAGAACCATCCGTATTCCCGTGCACATGGTGGAGACGATCAACAAACTGATCCGCGTGAGCAGACAGCTGCTGCAGGAGCTGGGAAGAGAACCGACCCCCGAAGAGATCGCAGCGGAGATGAATATGCCGGTAGACAGAGTGCGTGAGATCTTAAAGATCAGCCAGGAGCCGGTATCCTTAGAGACTCCTATCGGTGAAGAGGAAGACAGCCACCTGGGCGATTTCATCCAGGATGATAATGTACCGGTACCTTCCGATGCGGCAGCGTTTACGTTACTGAAGGAACAGCTGGTGGAAGTACTGGGTACTCTGACAGAGAGAGAGCAGAAGGTACTGCGTCTTCGTTTCGGACTGGATGACGGACGCGCACGTACGTTGGAAGAAGTAGGTAAGGAATTTAACGTTACCCGTGAACGTATTCGTCAGATCGAGGCCAAGGCATTGCGTAAACTGCGTCATCCCAGCCGCAGCCGCAAGCTGAAGGATTATCTGGATTAATGGCGGAGATCATATTATCTAATCGAATGCAGGCATTAACAGACATGGTCACTCCCGGCACTGTGATAACAGATGTGGGGTGTGACCATGGTTTTGTATCTGTCTATCTGGTGCAGAAGGGCATTTCCCCGAGAGTGATCGCCATGGATGTAAGGTCCGGACCGTTAGAACATGCCAGAGAGCATATCAGGGAGTACGGACTGGAGGACAGGATAGAGACAAGACTTTCTGACGGTCTGCACAGCCTGAAGACCGGAGAGGCTGCCGGAATGATCTGCGCCGGCATGGGTGGGCCTCTCATGGAGAAGATTCTTACCGAAGGAAGAGAACAGGCGAAAGGGTTTCGGGAACTGATCTTACAGCCCCAGTCGGAGATCCCGCATTTTCGGACATTTCTGATGGAAGAGGGATATCTTCTGATGGATGAGAATATCATCTACGAAGAAGGAAAATATTATTTTATGATGAAAGTGCGCTGGTTGGGCGAGATGCCGGAAGATGCGGTGAGATCACAGGTGCGAGAGTCCTGGAAAGCGGATGACGCTGCATCCGGACTGGCTGGGCAGCTTGGTCCGATACTGTTGTACCGTAAGTGTCCGCTGCTTTTGAATTATGTAGAATGGCAGCTTGCGGAACATAGAAAGATTGCGAAGCGGCTGGAGAAGGAAGCAGATACAGCGAATCCCAAAACGATGCGGCGCAGGCAGGAGATCGCAGAGGAGACTGCGCTGTTTACCCGGGCACTGGAGTGGTACGATAATGGTAAGGAACCGGATTGCGTTTAGACAATAATACCTGCAAAAGGAGATTACAAAAGGACAGGGTGAGAAAAATGATCACAGTGAAGATAAACGGTGAAGAGAGACAATATCCCCAGGGGGCTACCTACGAAGATGTAGCCAATGATTACCAGAAGGAGTATGACAATCTGATCGCATTGGCAGCAAGAGACGGCAAGATCAGAGAACTGTTCAAAAAGCTGACGAGAGATTGTGAGATCACTTTTTTTACATTGAAAGACGACGTGGGGAATAAGACCTACGTCCGCTCTGCCACCATGCTTTTTTTGAAAGCAGTATTTGATGTGTTCGGAAGAGAAACGGTACAGAATTGTCGTGTAGAGTTTGCTATCGGGAACGGCTCCTACATCTCTCCCAAAGGGAAGATCAATGCGACAGAAGAAAATGCTGCAAAGATCCGTAACCGGATGCGGGAGCTGGTGGAGGCAAAGACACCTTTTCTGAAGAAATCTTATTCCCTGGATAATGCCATGGAACTGTTTCGAAGAGAGGGGATGAAGGATAAGGAAAAGCTGTTCCGTTACCGCAGAGGATCCTTCGTAAATATTTATGAAATGGACGGTTATTACGATTATTATTACGGCTACATGCTGCCCAATGCCGGCTATGTAAAGTGGTTCGATGTCATAGCGTATGAGGATGGATTTATGCTGTTGCTGCCGGATAAAAAAAATCCCACGCATGTTAAGCCGTTTCAAGAGAGAAAGCTGTTATTCCGGACGTTGAAAGAATCTGAGGAATGGGGGAAGGAGATCGGTATTGAGACTGTGGGTGATTTGAATGATCAGATCTGCCGTGGGTCGCTGAGTGAACTGATCCTGGTACAGGAAGCGCAGCAGGAGCGTAAGATCGGAGAGATCGCCAAAAGCATCGTAGACAGGGGCGGTGTGAAATTTGTCATGATCGCCGGACCTTCTTCTTCCGGTAAGACCAGTTTTTCCCACAGATTATCCATTCAGTTGAAGACCCTGGGGAAAACACCGCACCCCATTGCACTGGATGACTATTTCGTGAACAGAGAATTCACACCAAGGGATGAGAACGGTGATTACAATTTCGAATGTCTGGAAGCGATTGATGTAAAGCAGTTCAATGACGACATGTGCAGATTGTTAGCCGGTGAGCGTGTGGAGCTGCCTTCCTTTAACTTCAAGAGCGGAAAGCGGGAATATAAGGGCAATTTCAAACAGCTGGGAAAGGATGACATCCTGGTCATTGAAGGAATCCACGGACTGAATGAGAAGACCTCCTATGCACTTCCCGAGGAAAGCAAATACAAGATATATATCAGCGCCCTGACCAATATCAATATTGATGAACATAACCGGATTCCCACTACGGACGGCAGACTGCTGCGTCGTATGATAAGGGATGCCAGAACCAGAGGCGCAGGAGCCAGACAGACGATTGACATGTGGGGATCTGTCCGCCGGGGCGAGGAGCAGAATATTTTCCCGTTTCAGGAGGATGCGGATGCGATGTTTAATTCCGTATTGATCTATGAACTGGCGGTATTGAAGCAGTTCGCAGAGCCGCTGCTGTTCCAGATCGACAAGGGCGAACCGGAATATTACGAGGCCAAGAGACTTCTGAAGTTCCTGGAATATTTCCTGGGTGTGACCAGTGAAAGCCTTCCCAACAATTCTCTGTGCAGAGAATTTGTAGGAGGTAGCTGCTTCAACGTGTAAACTATTCAGAGTCATGCGAATCGGACATATACGTCGAATGCTCGCATTCGTAAGAATATGCCCGATTCGATATGACGAAGTAACCACATGAGCAAAAGGAAAGCCTCGAAGAGGCGATTTTGCGAATGTGGTGCTGAATAGTTTACACGGGTATTTACACGAATCCCCCTTGACTTTTTCATAGTAGAACAGCTATAATCGAACAGGTGTAAGTAAGATAGACGATCGCGGCTGCTTTATGCAGGTGAGGAAAGTCCGGGCTTCACAG
>ERZ779992.1807-NODE-1807-length-10360-cov-2.556914_pt1 | contig 10360 bp, 7 predicted proteins | sample MGYA00511934_ERZ779992 | MGnify/ENA primary metagenome ERZ779992 (study PRJEB29588, sample SAMEA2163248) | human gut metagenome | biome: human gut; feature: human-associated habitat; material: faeces | place: Denmark | collected 2008/2010 ...
AGCATTCATTTTAAAGCCTCTTCCTTCAAGACTTAATGTAAGGGTGTCAGAAATACTTGAAATTCTTGTAGCAAGAGGAACTAAAAAGGCCCTGTAAAAGAGACTAAGATTAAATTTAGAAATACCTCTTATTTTAATCGCTTCTTTAATCTTTTTTATTTCACCCTTAAGAAGGGGAATAAAGCTTAAAGCTATTAGCATACCTAAGCTTATAGCCTTAGGAACATGCATTTGATTTAGACATCTTGTTAAATCGGATGGTCTTATATTCATACCTGGAATAATGGCAACCATTAAGCCTAAAATCCTATTTAGAAGTGGATAAAAGCTTTCAAGGCTTTTACTTACTAAAAAAGTAAGTAAGGCAAATATACCAGCTATAATAATACTTAAAGGCATCACCCTTAAGGCCGCCTTATAAAATCCTAATAAAATAAACAATAAGTAGATTCCTAAAAGTACATATAAGGTATTAAAGCTTTTAGCAAATACAAGTGCATATATAGTTATTGTAATACTTAATAATATTCCTACTAAAGGATGAATTTGTCTTTTACTTGCTATCATGCTTTTTCCTACTTTTGTGTTCAAGCTCTAAAGAAATCTTCATTCCTAAAAATGATCCTAAGGCACATAATACTATTACACAATAGCTCATAATTATAGCAAGTATAGGATTACCATTAGCATAGGATGCAACGGAATTATCAGCACCTATTATTTGATACCATAAATATAAAAATGGTAATGTTAGGGGTAAATATAGCCACGAAGCTAAAAAGCAGGAAGCATTTTTATAGTAGCCTCTAAAAATTAAAAAAGAAATTAATTCAGCTATAAAAGCACAAAGTAATAGGCAAAAGAACATAATGGGATTCATAAAAACTAAAACAACCCCTGAAAATAAAGCCATAAAAATAAGTGAACCAGGCTTTCTTATTTTTGAAATTCCCATGGCGGGAAATAGGGAAAATTGAAGCCCTAAAACAATTTGAATAATTCCAAATATAGGTACGTGAGCAACAATAGGCATAACAGAGCTTGTAACAAGCATAATTGAGCTTATTATTGCTAAATATACAATATCCTTCGCTTCAAAACGTTTAAATATCTTTTTATTATCTTTTTCTTCTGTTTCTTCAAAAATATCGTTATCTTCCATATTACCTCCTACAAAATAATACCGTCTTTAATTCGGTAGATTCTATCTGCAATTGCAGTTGTTGATTCTCTATGTGAAACTAAAATAATACTCTTATTCTCCTTTTGATCCTTTAAGCTTTTTAAAATAATTCCTTCATTGATACTATCTACATTACTTGTTGGTTCATCAAGTAAAATAAGCGGTGCATTACTTAAGAATGCTCTTGCAAGACCAATTCTTTGTTTCTCACCAGCTGACAAATTATCACCAAGCTGACCTACCTTAGTATCATATTTATCAGGAAGAGATTCAATAAATTCATGAATTGAGGCTTTTTTAGCCGCTTCAATTATTTCTTCATCCGTCGCATCATATTTAGCAATTTTAATATTTTCCTTAATGGTATCATCAAATAGATAAGTTTGTTGGGAAACCAAGGTTACATTATCAAGTAATGATGAAGTATTTATATCATTAATTGAAATATTATTATATAAGATATCACCACTATTTGTTTCGTAAAAACGAAGGAGTAGCTTTAATAGAGTTGATTTACCACAGCCTGATGGGCCAACAAGGGCAACAATTTGACCACGCTTTACTTCTAAATTAACATTATTTAGTACAGAAGCCTCATCATACTTAAATGATAAATTATTAACCTTTAAATCTAGAAAACTAAAATTCTTACCATCCTTTATTTCTCTAACAACAGGCTTCTCTTCAAGTAAATCAAGCACACGGTCCCCCGAAGCAAATGTCTGAGTCAAATTTTGAGGTAAGGCTGAAAGAGCAATTACAGGACCATATGAACCAAAAATTGCAACAAGACCCATAATCATCTTAGGGATTGTGATAATATTTTTATCACTTAAATATAATCCTAAAATTAAAACACCAATTAAAGATAAAGAAACAAAAGCATAGGAAATAGCCTCCGTAATACCTGACTTATGCTTTAGCTTTTTAGTTTCTGCTAAAAGCTCATCAGATTTAGAATTAACTTCTTTATTACGTACTTTCATAGCATTATTTAAAACAATATCATTTACGCCTTTAATAGAATCAAGATAATAGCTATTAAATGAGGCGAATGATTTTCTGTATCTTACACCTGTATCACTTAATAATTTTGATGAAATAATCGGTAAAATAATACCAATTATAATATAAGATACTAAAGCTGCAAGGCTTAAATAAAAGCTTGATATAAAGCCAACATAAAGTAAAACTAAAGTCTCAACAATTAAAGCAATACAAATTGGCCGATTTGAATTATGACATTCTAAAGAAATATAAGAAAATGGGCTTTAGTGATAAGGGCATTTCAGAACTTATCGGTTGTGACGCAGACGAGGTATATAATCTTAGAAAAGCTTAGCAGGAGCAAGAACTCTTAAAGCCTTAAAGATTTTATCTCTTAAAGCTGCAAGAAGCTTAAATGCGATAAAGTGGTTAGAATATTGCTCTAAATATCTTAACGCACCACGTAAAACACCACAACCTATAGTAAGAGAAATAATTAGGCCGTAAGACATATTAATTGTCTCACCTAAGAATTTAGCAACACCAATTGAACCAAAAATAGTTACACCCATAGCACATAAAAAGCCTAAGGTACCATTTATAATGGCAAGGAGCATAATATATGATAATGACCCTAAAAGAACAATTAAAGAAGCCATTATCTTTAAACCATTTCTTCTTTTTTTCATTATAATACCTCCTTATATCCTTCCTCAAGACTTCTTTGATTAGAATAAAGCTTATTATAAGATCCATTTAAGCTTAAAAGCTCTTCATGCGATCCTTCTTCTTTTATCCTACCGTTTTCTAAATAGAAAATTCTATTACAGTCAACGACATTTTGAAGGCGATGGGAAATAATAATAACAAGCTTATCCTTACTTAAGGCTTTAATATTATTAATAATAATTTCCTCAGAATCGATATCAATATTAGATGTAGCCTCATCAAAAACATAAATATCCTTATTTGCAACCATATTAATTGCAAGACAAAGTCTTTGTCTTTGACCACCAGAAATATTAGCTGAATCTTCTCTAATAACATAATCAAGGCCACCAATAGATGAAACAAATTCATCCATATTAACATCCTTTAAAGCCTTTATTATTTCTTCATCTTTAACTGTTGGCTTAGCCAATCTAAAATTATCACGAATTGATTCATTAAAAAGATAAGTATTATATGATACAACTGCTAAATGTGAATAATAAAGAGCTCGATTTAGGGTTTCTATTTCTTTATCATCAATTAACTTAATATCTTCATATAATATATTTCTATATTTACCATTAGTATCAGTATTAAATTTAGAAATTAAAGTTTCTTCAAGTAATAAATTATCAACTTCACATTCATCTTTCTTTTTATATAGTTCATCTAATTTAATTTTAATATCATCAATATCTTTCTCTATATTAAGATATTTATCTTTAGCAACTAAATATTTACAAATATTATTATATCTCTCTTTATACTCAAGTAAATTATCTTCAATATTATTATCTTCCATATATTTTTCAAATTTCACCTGCTTTGTAAGAGAAATTTGATTTGATGGCGTTAGAGAAATACTTCCATCCTTTAAAAATAAATTCAAAAATTCTTCGGTAATAACATCATGCTTAGAAATTCTATTCGTAGTAGACGCTATAACATCTGATGATGAAGTTACAATCAAATCTAAATGATTATTTTTGAATGCTTTTAATAAATATAACAAATGCTCATCAATTTCATTAAGCTCAGTATATTTAGACAAAACAATTTGCTTATCTGATGTATAAATATCTAGCATATCACCAGGACCGACGCGAAGACGTTTTCTTATTTCTTTAGGAATAACGATTCGCCCTAATTCATCAATTCGACGAATAACACCTGTTTCCTTCATATAAATCACCATTTATATTTTTACACATTACTACCATTTTATACATTTTTTTCAACTAAAAAAACACCATTAATTATAATGATGCTTTTAGAAATTTATCTCAATTACTATTTATCAAGGATCATATCTAAGAATGTCGAAAGTGTAATTAAATAATTCTTAGAATCACCTATTTTATTTATCGTAATTTCAATTTGTCTATTATAATAATTTAAAACAATATTTTCACTCAATTTATTTGCGAGTTCAAACATTTTATTTCCATCCATTTTAGATGACATTGCTTGTGACATAAATAAGATCATTTGGCTCTTAGTGTCCAAAATCTTTTTGATTTCAAGTTTATCACAAAGCTTATTAAGAAGCATTTCATGCATATAAATATCAAGTTCTGAATCATATTTACCAAAACGGTCCAATAATTCAGTCTGAAGATCATGTAATTCATTAAGTCTTTCAATTTTAGCAATGCGCTTGTGAATTTCAATCTTTACATCCTCATTATTAATATAGTCAGATGAAATAAAACGATTGGCATAGGCTTTTGTAAGTGATGGGTCCTTCTTTTCCTTTGGTGCTTCATATGGATTTTTAGCACGGTGAAGTTCCTCATCAAGTAGGTGAAGATAGGTCTCAAGACCAACTGTTTCAATAAAGCCAGATTGTTCATCACCTAAAATATCTCCGGCTCCACGAATTGATAGGTCTCTCATCGCTATTTTAAAGCCCGAACCTAATTCATTAAACTCTTTTATTGTATCAAGTCGCTTTAAAGCTTGCTCTGTAAGAATATAATTTGGTTCATACATCAAATATGCATAAGCTATTTTATCACTTCTTCCAACACGGCCTCGAAGCTGATAAAGCTGTGATAATCCAAGCCTATTAGCATCATGTACAATTAATGTATTTGCATCCGGAATATCAATTCCTGTTTCAATAATTGTTGTACACACAAGCATATCATATTTTTTATCAATAAAATCTGTAATAATTCCTTCAAGCTCCTCTTTATCCATTCCGCCATGTCCAACACATATACGACAATCAGGAACTAATGCTTGAAGATGATGGGCTACATCATAAATTGTATCTTTAAAATTATACATATAAAATACTTGACCATGGCGAGTCATTTCACGTTCAATTGCGTCTTTAATAATCAATTCATTACGCTCAAGAACATAGGTTTGAACGGGATATCTATTTTTTGGTGGGGTTTCTAACATTGATAAGGTTTTTATTCCCATCATTGACATTTGAAGGGTACGGGGAATAGGTGTAGCTGATAAGGTAATCGCATCAACATTAAGCTTAATTTCCTTAATTTTTTCCTTTTGCGTAACACCAAAGCGCTGTTCCTCATCAATAATTAAAAGACCTAAATCCTTATATTTAATATCCTTACCAAGAAGCTTATGAGTACCAATTACAACATCAACTTCACCTGATAATAAGCCTTCCTTAGTAGCTTTAATTTGAGATGTCTTTTGAAGTCTATTAAGTAAATCAACTCTAATTCCACAGCGTTCCATACGGTTTTTAAATGTATAATAATGCTGACGAGATAAAATGGTTGTTGGGGCTAGCACAGCAACCTGCTTGCCTGACTCAACAGCTTTAAACGCGGCACGAAGGGCAATTTCTGTTTTACCATACCCAACATCACCACAAACCAAACGATCCATAACTCTATTTGATTCCATTTCTCTTTTAATTTCAATAATAGCTTTTTTTTGATCTGGAGTTAATTCGTAGCCAAAGTCAGCTTCGAATAAAACCTGATCAGGAGTATCCGGTGCAAACGCATAGCCTACAGATGCACTCCTGTTTGCATATAATTTAATTAAACCTTGAGAAATATCTTGAAGCTTTCTTCTTACCTTCTCCTTAGCTTGACTCCATTTTTTAGTACCTAAGGAAGATAATTTAATATTTTTTGCATCACCAGCATTATATTTTTCAAGCGATGATATTTGTTCAAGAGGAACATATAAATTATCGCCATTATCATATTCAACCTTAATATAATCTCTTTTAATTCCTGATGTTTCAAGCATTTGAAGGCCCTTATAAATACCAATACCATAATCAAAATGAACAACATAATCACCAATTTCAAGTTCATCATAATGACTTATTTTACTAGTATTCTTATAAACTGATTTATACTTTGTTTTTCTTGGCTCATATTTAATATTAAATAATGTAGCCTCATTTAAAACAATTAACTTTAAAGCATTTGATTTAAACGATGGTAAGTAATCATTAAGAAGAATATTTATTTTACCATCCGCAATTGCTTTATCATTTCTTATCATTTCATAGCTAAAATGATTGTCTAAAAGAGTTTGTTCTAGGTGCTCAAAGCGGATTTGATTTTGAATTGTAATTATGATTGTATATTTTTTATAATTCTGATTTAAATACTTAATAATCACGTCTTCATTAGCTTTTAAATCATCAGGGATTGAAACCTCATATTCAGTACCATTATTAAATACATTTACAACTCCCTCTGATAAAACGGCAGCTTGCGTTATAAGATCTTCAAATTTAACGAAATAATTCAAATCAAAAAGAAAATGACCTTCAAGATTATCAGAATAATCCTTAATGTCCTTAATCATTCTTTGATAAGTATCTTCACATTTTTTATAATCAATTATATATATCAAAGGATCATTCATAAAATCCATAATTGATTCAACTGGCGAAAAAAATCTTGCATAACGGGTTAAATTATCAACATGATTATGCGTTGATAAGTTTTCAATATCCTTATCTATTTTTTCTTTTTCAAATTCAGTCGGTTTTGTATCATAAATAAATTGATTTAATTTCTTTAAGGCTTCTTCTAAATCATCATCATTATAAAGAAGTTCAGAAACTGGAGCAATTTTAACCTCATCTAAAGCTTCCTGTGATCTTTGAGTCTCAACATCAAAATACTTAATAGTATCTATTTCATCGCCAAAAAGATCAATACGAATAGGAGAGGAATAATTAAGGGGAAAGATATCAATAATTGAACCACGATGGGAATATTCACCCGTCTTAGTTACCGTATATGAAAAATGATAACCCATTCGATTTAAAGTTGAATATAATTTTTTTTCATCAATAATACTTTTCTTATCAACCTTAAAAATCAAATCATTCCACAATGTATGAGTATGATTAAGTTTTACAGCTCCTGTTAGGTTAGTTAGAACCAAATAGCGTTTACCATCTAAAAGCGAAATTAGCGTGTTAATTCTTTCATACTTGAAGTCACCTTCAACATCAATCATCTGAGCAGCTAAAAGCTCATCAGCTGGGAAAAATAAAACATTATTTTCATCAAGCATTTGCGATGCCATGGAATATGCTCTTTCCGCTTCATACAAAGTAGGAAGAACACATAACATACTTTTATCACTTTTTAAAAAATTACACACAGCATGTGTAATCATAAAATTCATATTTTGATTTTTTAAATAAATCGGATAATGTAAATCTTTATCAAGTAACTTACTTGAAATTGAATCATTCATTCTATCACCTCAAAAAAGTAGGTATAACCTACTCCTTCTTTTTTTGTTTATGGATTAATCCATTTATTAAAACATATATAATCATTATAGCATATAGTGCAAACATAACGCTTAAAGCCCAAGTGATATCTTTTCCACTTACTGTCCTTATAATTAAATATACTAAATAGATTACATAAGATATAAGTAATATAAAGCCTCCCGCTTTATTAATACGACCGAATATTGCAAAAACAAATACAAGTACTGTAGCAATAAGCATTACCGTTATATCAACCCAAATTTGATTACCGACCGTTAAAGGATTAACTGTACTTGCAATTCCAATTACAAATAAGATATTAAATATATTTGAACCAATTACATTACCAAGAGCAATATCATTTTGACCCTTTTTAGCGGCTACGATTGAGGTAACAAGTTCAGGAAGAGATGTTCCTACTGCAACAATAGTAAGTCCTACTAAAGCTTCCACTAAATCATGATTTAAATTAGCAGCACTACCAATACCATAGGCAATATTTTTAGCACCATAAACAACAGCCTCGCCACCTGCTACAATACCAGCAGCGCCCAAAATAACAAAGACAATTGATTTTAATATTGACATCTCTTCGATTTCTTCGCCCTCAGATGTAATTCCCTTATTTTTTTTGTTAGACCAAACAAGATATAACACATATAGAATAATGCCAATAATTAAAATTATACCTTCCCATCTTAATATTGCATATGTATTTGTCCCATCATTATTCAAACCAAAACACAAAGTGAAAATAGCAAAAAGTACAGAGACACCAATTAAAATAGGATATTCCTTTTTACATACACTCTTTTTTATAACTATAGGTGTAAACACAGCACTAAACCCTAGCACAATAAATAAATTACACGTGTTTGACCCTACAATATTTCCCATCGCAACATTAGCGTTTCCACCTTCAATAAGACAAGAAATAGAATCACCTACAGATACTGCAAGTTCGGGGCAGCTTGTTCCAAAAGCAACTACTGTTAATCCAATTATCATTGGTGATATATGAAGCTTCTTAGCAAGTGAAGCCGATCCACCTACAAAAATATCAGAGAACTTAACTAAAAAGAAAATTCCCAAAATTAATAAAAAAACACATAGTATCCAATTATACCAAGCATTCATATTTAAATCTAATAACATAATAATACCTCACACGAAAAAGAATGCTTTAGTTACCTAAAGCCTTTCTGTTTTTTCTTTCAAATAATAAAATAAAGCAATTTCTCTTTGCGTATCTAACTCAAGCATTTTATTACCAACCTTAGTTTTACTTGAGCAATGCAAAACATTTCTCATTACATCGGTTTGAAGATTACATTCAACCTTTAAATCATGTCTTAAATCCTCAACGATACTTCTTATAGCAGGAACAGCATCCTCACCTTCAAAAATCATACCAAATGCAGGTCCTGATGTTAAATACTTTACAAGTTCACAAAAATAAGGCCTTACTTCTTTTTCAATATAATGGAGTCTTGCACATTCTTCATCATAATAGATATACGATGAATCTACAAGCTTAAAGTCTTTCGAAATTATAGTATTAATTGTTTTTTGAATAACTTCAGGCTTAGTAAAGCCAGGTTTAACCATAACGTAGCATTGTTCAATCATAGAATCACTCCATATGTAGATAATATATCACATTTATTATTATTTGTCCAATTTAATTATATACTATTTCCGTTCCTAGCCTTTCTTAATTTTAAGCACTTATACAAATAAAAGCATTTTCATATAAGAAAAGAACAATCGGGACGTATAACGTGCAGTTTTTTGTGAGGATTCGCTTAACATATTAAAAGAGCAGCTATAATACTGCTCCTATGTTTGATTATAATTCAATTATTTCAACTTTTGAATTATGCTTTAAAGTTTTCTCATCATAAGATATTCCTAGTAATAATACCTTACCATGATAATTACCTAGTGAATTAAAATAAGACTTTTCTTTTATTTGCGCTATTGCCTCATCAGGCGTGAAATTTACCTTAAGCTCTACTATAAAAGGTATATGGCAATTATCATATGGTATAAATGATAAATCAGATCTTCCTAAAATAGAAGTATCTTCTTTTTTAATATTATAGAATTGTTTAGCATTATAGTAAGATATTTCTACAATAACTCCTAATATATCTTCTTTATTCTTATTAAAAGGTCCTGCAAGTTCTAAATGATTTTGATCTAACGTTGTATTTATAAATTCTACATTTCCTTTTAATGTTTCTTCATATAATTTCTTTGAATTGCTTATTGGATTATAGATTTCTTTCCAGTCTAATTCCAATATAGCATTAACAAATTCTTGTCTTATTTCATAATTTGGAATATAACAATATCCACAGCCTAATTCTTCTCCTTTTATAAAGGCTAAATAGCCTAAATGAATTAATACAGTTAAGGCTGAATCCGCTGAATTAACCTTTGTTAAATCGTTTGAAAATCTTGAAACATTAACACTTACCTTATCACCACTTAACATTTTAGTAATAATACCTTTAAGTGCTCCATGATCATAATTCATATAATTTGTAACAGATTTAATAGCTGACGTTTGAACCCAATAATCCTTACATTTACCTCGGAGTACAGCCTCAACTACTGATATAGGATTATATAATGAAATACCATTTAAATTATAGCCATTATACCAAGACTTTATTTCATTAAAATCTCTATTATATTTCTTACATAAATCCTTAACTTCATCTTCAGTAAAA
>ERZ779992.1821-NODE-1821-length-10319-cov-2.159977_pt1 | contig 10319 bp, 7 predicted proteins | sample MGYA00511934_ERZ779992 | MGnify/ENA primary metagenome ERZ779992 (study PRJEB29588, sample SAMEA2163248) | human gut metagenome | biome: human gut; feature: human-associated habitat; material: faeces | place: Denmark | collected 2008/2010 ...
AGCTGTTAGAAAAAATAAAAAGAAAATAGGTATGGATGAATTTGAAGAAGCTATAACAAGAGTAATAGCAGGTCCAGAAAAGAAAAGTAGGACAATAAGCGAGCATGATAGAAAACTTACAGCTTATCATGAAGCAGGTCATGTTGTTGCAGGACTAAAACAAGAAAATTCTAATATAGTTCAAAAAGTTACAATTATACCTCGTGGTATGGCTGGAGGTTATACAAATATTCAAAATGAAGAAGAAAAATTCCATGTAACTAAAAAAGAATTATTAGAAACAATAACAACACTTCTAGCAGGTCGTGGAAGTGAAGAATTAATGTTTAAAGATATTACAACTGGGGCATCAAATGATATTGAAAGAGCTACTAAAATAGCAAGAGCAATGGTTACTGAATATGGTATGAGCGATCTTGGCCCTATCCAATTAGAACAAAATGAATCAAGTGTATTCTTGGGAAGAGATTATAATAAATCAAGAAATTCGTCTGATCAAGTTGCTTATGAAATTGACCAAGAAATAAGAAAAATTATTGATTCATGTTATGAGAAAACAAAAAAGATTCTTGTAGAAAACAAAGAACTTTTAGATTTAGTGGCAGAAAACTTAATGAAATATGAAACATTAACACAAGAACAAATAGAATATTTAGTAGAACATAAGAAAATGCCACAAGATGAATTTGATTTAGAGGAATTAAGAAAAGAAGCTAAAGAAAAAGGCATTAAAGGTTATACTAAAATGACAAAAGAAGAATTAACTTCAAAATTAAATAAATAAAAGTATGAAATTCATACTTTTTTTGATAAAATAAATTTATAGGAACTTGGTGATTATATGGTAAAAATAGGAAATGTCGAAGTAAATAAAAAAGTTGTACTTGCTCCAATGGCAGGAATTTCTAATAGTGCTTTTAGAAGAATATGTAAAAGTATGGGAGCAGATCTTGTATATGCTGAAATGGTTAGCGATAAAGCAATATATTATAATAATAAAAAAACAATTGATATGCTTTATATGACAGATGAGGAAAGGCCAATTGCTCAACAAATATTTGGAAGTGACGTTGATAGTTTTGTTGTGGCTGCTAAATATATTGAAGAAACTATGCATCCCGATATTATTGATATTAATATGGGATGTCCTGTTCCTAAAGTTGCCTTAAAGGCTCAAGCGGGAAGTGCTTTGTTAAAAAATCCTGCAAAAATAAAAGAGATAGTAAAAGCCGTTGTAAAAGCCGTAAATTGTCCTGTTACTGTTAAAATAAGGAGTGGTTGGGATGAAAATAGTATTAATGCTGTTATTGTTGCAAAAACTATTGAAGAAGCTGGTGCTAGTGCCATAACAATCCATGCAAGAACAAGGAGTCAAGGTTATTCAGGAAAAGCTGATTATAATATAATAAAACAAGTAAAAGAAGCAGTAAATATTCCTGTAATAGGAAATGGTGATATAAAAACTTGTTTTGATGCCAAAAGAATGTTAGATGAAACAAATTGTGACCTTGTAATGGTAGGACGTGGTCTTCTTGGCAATCCGTGGTTAATTAAAAAAATAAATGAGTATTTGGAAAATGGTGTTGTAATAGATAAACCAACAGATATTGAAAAAATTGATATGTGTTTGAAACATTTAAGTTTACTTGAAGAATTCGAATGTGAAAAACAAGCTGTTCTTGAAATAAGAAGTCATGTTGGTTGGTATTTAAAAGGCATAAAAAATGCTAATGAAGTTAAGCAAAATATTTTTAAAACAAAAAACATAAATGAAATAAAAAGAATGTTAAATGAATTAAAGGATAGTTTAAAATAACGTTAAAATTTATTGTTTAGTAATAAATTAAAAAAAATATAGATTTAACAAGAAAGTTGTGTTAAAATATGTGTATCAAAAGAGGTGTGATTATATGAGAGAATTTACAGAACAAGAATTAGTTAGAAGAGAAAAAGCAGAAAAAATAAAATCTTTAGGAATAGATCCATTTGGTCAAAGATTTGATAGAACAGGTTATGCTAAAGAAATAAATGAAAAATATAAGGATGTTCCACATGATGATTTTGAAAATATCAATGATATTTATACTGTGGCAGGAAGAATAATGTTTATAAGAAAAATGGGTAAGGCATCTTTCTTTACTATTCAAGATAAAACAGGAAAACTTCAAATATATATTTCAATAAATGACATTGGAGAAGAAAAATATGATTTATTTAATGAAGACTATAATGTAAGTTTTTCTGATTGCTTTAATTCTGTTTATAATTTAGCAACGACTGAAAGCATTGATGTTGATGATTTATTGGAAATATATGAATTTTATAAATCATATTTAGATGATATTACTTATGAGATGCCGTTAGATAATAAAGCTTTGGAAATATTCAAACGAAGAATTAAAGGTGAAACATTAGAAGAGGTTGGTGCATCTTTTGGTTTAACAAGAGAAAGAATAAGGCAAATTGAGGCAAAAGCTTTTATAAAACTTGCTCAATCGTTTGATTTCTATAATTGTAACAAAATTTTTATGGATAACATTTATGATGAAGATTATAATTCAACGAAATTAGATGATAATTCCTATTTAGCTCTTTTACAGATTGCTGATAAAAAAATGAATTTTCATTTAATAAATATAGAGTCAAAAAGATTACATTTAAAAAATTCATATTATGAAAAATATGATGAACGATTTAAGAAAATATTTAATGAAATTGCAGACCAAGGATACTTGCTTAACACTGAGTATGAATTTGATACTTCAAATAATTTAATTATTAAATATTTTCTTGCTAAATATAATATAACTAAAAATGATAGATGTATTTATATTGGAAATACCAATTCAAGTAAAATTGTTTCTTATATTAAAAGAAATGGATATATGGACTTGTCAAATGAAAATTCTGAAAATTTAAAAAGAGAACTTCTAGAATACCTTGATTATACTGATTTTGACAAACATAATATCACAAGTATGATGCCACGTTATAATATAGTTCCATTAGGTGATTCAAAATATGGATTTGCTGATTGTGCTGGCAATTTAAGTCAAGATGTTATTGATCAAATTTTAGATTATATTAATAAATATGAAATTGTTTCTACAAAAGATATTTGTATTGATTTAAATAATATATTACCTGAAGAGTTAACACCTGAAATTCTATATTTTGCCTTAAAAGCTAAGTATGAAGAAACTTATAACTTTGGTGGAAATTCACTTGTTGTTTCAATAAGTAGTATTGAACCTAGTAAACCAGCTTGTATATATGATAAGCTTAAAAGATCCAACAAACCAATTTCAAATGTTAAAATTATGGATGAATATAAATTGAATAAATCTGCATTAAGTGTTATAGTTTCTCAAAATTCTGATATTACTTTTCTTGATTCAACCGATATATGGTTATATAGTAAAATGTGTAATTTAAGTAAAATTGTTAGTGCTACAAGAGATTATATAAAAAATAAAAAATCTTTTTTTGCAACTGATTTGTTTAAATATATGAAACTTAAATATAATACAGAATTAAATGAATGTTTTATTTCTACTTTTGAAAGATATATGCGAATGATGAAAAAACAAATTCCTGATTTGGATACTGACTTTGAGTATGATCGCTTTAAAAAATATTATTTAAAAATTGACAAAACTTCAAAATCAACAATTGCTGATTATGAGGTTGAATTCTAGTTGGAGGTAATTTATGGAGAAAAGATGGTTTTTTAGTAAAGATTCAGCAATTGGTGATGATTTTAGTGACCATGGAACTGAAACATTTAAGAATAATAATGATGGTGCTGAAAAGTTTAAAAAGTTTGCAAGAGAAATGGTTCAAAACTCTATTGATGTAAAAGATGATAAAGTAAAAGAACCTCTTATCGTCAAATTTGATTTATTTGATGCAAATATTGATGATTTGCCTAATTTTTCTGGATTAAAAGATCATATTAATGGAACAATTGATTATTGTTCTCAAAAAAATAAACTAAATAATGCTTATTATATTTCTAAACAAGAAGAAACACTCTTAAAAAAACAAAAGATAAAAATTCTAAAGATATCTGATTATAATACGAAAGGTATTTGTGGAAGTAAAAAATTAAATGCTGATAAAAGTAGTTGGGCTGGTCTTGTATATAATGATGGTGATTCAGTAAAGTCAAGTAGTGATTCATTAGGAAGCCATGGCTTAGGAAAAGGTGCAGCATTTTCAATGTCAAATCTAAGAACTGTTTTTTATAATACTAAAGATATTGAAGGTAATAGAGCCTTACAAGGTGTTACAAGACAATATGTTAGTTATGTAAATGGAGAAAAAGAATTTTATAAAGGCTATTTTGGTGAAGTTGTTTCTGATAATGTATATCCAATTTATGACGATGAAATTAATAAATTATCTAAAATTTTTGGTAGAGAATCAAATGGTTCAGATGTCTTTATTCTTGAGCCAGATGTTGCATATATTTCAGAAGAATGGGTAAAGTGGTATTTAATTGAATCTGTTATTTCAAATTTCTTTGTTGCAATTCGTGATGGAAATCTTGAGGTAATTATTAACGGAACAGAAGTTAATCAATCTAATTTAACTAATATATTTTCTTTATTAAATGAATTTTATGAGAAAAATTCACTTGAAAAATCTGATACATTAATTCAAACACAACAATTTTTACAAACTTTAGATAAAGCTGAACCTATTGCTGAAAATCTTAAAGGTTATGGCGAAATATTACTATGGCTATATAAAGATCCAGATACAAAATGGAAAAATGTAGCTATAGTGAGAAAAAATGGAATGTTCATTAGAAATCTTGAGGTCAGAAATGCTAACCAAAAATTCAGTGGTGTTGTAATTGTTAAAGGAGAACAAGGTGTTGAATTTTTAAAGAGTATTGAAGACCCAAGCCATATGGATTTTGATCCTAGTAGAGCTACAAAGGAATCTTTTGGTAGTACGGAAGACAAACAGTCTCGATTGAATGATTTTTATGATTGGATTAGAAATCATGCTAAAAATTTTACTAAAATAGTTTCCGAAGATAAACTAACTTTAGCTGGAATGGAAGATTATATTCAAATGCCTAGCAATGAGGAAAAGAAATTTAGCCCTAAGAATGTAGAACCTAAAGTAATTAAAGTTAAACCATCGAATAATAATCCTGCTAGAGTTGCAAAAAAAACAAAGGTTGTTACTGATGATGATGGAGTAACAGAAGTAATCAATGACCCTTTAAGTAAAGGTAAGGGTGGAAAACCAAATCCAAATCCTAAACCTCATGAAACTCAAAAAGAAGATCCTGAGTCTAAACGTAAAGGATTTGTTAAAACCTATGTTGCATCTTTTGAATTAGGCCCTGTTTTTAAAACCAACGGAAAAGAAGCTGTTTTAGTATTTAAGATTACTGAAAGTAATAAGAATTTCAAAATCAAAATTTGTGCAGTTGATGAGGATGGAAATGAAAATGGTTTGTTGCCATCTATAATTTCTGCAATTGATTTAAATACAAATAACCCTTTAACTGTAAATCGTCATGTTATCTCTGATGTTAAGTGTGTTGATGTAATGAAATTAAAAGTTTGTTTCGAATCGAATTTAAATTGTTGCATTAAACCAGTTGTTTATTGGGAGGAATAATAATGAATAATATTGAAGAAAGAAATTTCCCTTATCCAATTTTGCTTGAAAATGGAGGAGATTATATCGACTCATATTTTCACGTGGATTGTTTATCAACCCTATCAAAAGATAAAAAAAATATTGAAATTAAATTTAATTTTGATTTAAAATGTGAATTTATTAATACTCTATTAAATGATGGAAAAGTTATATTAGCTGTTAAAATTACACAACGTACATATAGAATTGTAATTTTTTTAACTGGTAAAGAAATTTCTATTCCAGTTGACGAGCTATCCCCTAACTATAATTTGGAGATTATACCAATGATTATTGCTAAGACAGATATTAGTTTTTCTTATCAAAAATGTATGGATATAGCTTTTTCATTTTTTGATGAAGATTTTACTGTCAAGAAATATCAAATTTTAGGTTATGGTAGTGTTATGTCTATTGAGTTGCCAACTAATACTAAAGTTGGAAGTATTTTTACAATTTCTAAAATAAAGGCTGAAGCAGATATTGCTAAAAAAATACCATATATTATTACCTTTGATAATCAAACTATAGATATAAAGGTCTTGCCTGATATTTTTGAATCATTTTATAATTCGTTACAGAAAAACGCTACTTTTAATAAAATTTTATATTCAACTTTCGTATATCCTGCTATTCAATTAGCTATTCTTACTATCATGCAAGATTATGATAATGTTAAAGATTTAAAGTGGTGTATCGCTATAACAAACAAGATTGCGAAAGAAAAGCATATAATTTTAAATGGAACGTCTGATGTTAGTCGAGATGATATTGTTGAATATACACATATTATTTTGGAAACTTTATTGCAAGATGCTTTCTATGATATTGAACATGGAGGTGATTCTGAATGATATTAAAAATGTTTACGGATTCGCTTTTAAATGAATTCAAAACAAATGTTAAAACAAATTTGAGCTTATATGAAAAAGGGGAAAGATTTGTTGATGACATAATTGAAAATTATGCTACTCAACTTTATAATCTTGAAAAAGAAGTTTCTTATCCTGAACTCGATTGTACAATTGCTTCAAAAGAAAATCAGTTATATCAATGGGAAATTGATTTTAATAATGCTGTTCGATTACATCAAAGTTTAATTCAAAGAGACAATGTTTCATTAAGTATTTTAACAGACGAAAGATTTATTTCATATCTTGCGCATGATATTTATTTTGATTATATGAAAGTTAGATGGCCATATAATGGTAAAGAAGGTAGAATTTTAGAAAAATATTTTCTACAAGGTAGATCTTATACTAGAAATACTTTTTTTAGATATTTTTGGTATACAAGTATAACATATTCTAAAAATTTAAGTGATCAGTATGAATTAACGAAAGTTGCTTTTGAAAATCAAGATGTTGTAAATCAAATTATGGAAAGAAAATTTAGTCGTAATCCTAAAATTACAAAAGCTGCATTAAGAGCTATTAAAGATACTAATACAAAAATTCCTTCAGCTAAAAGAACGTTATTGGGAAAATCAATTAATAATATGTTAAGCCTATATTCTTTAGATGTAATGAAAGAACAAGATCTAGTAGAGCTGTTTAAAAATGAAATTATTGAGATCATTGGTAGTGATGCTGTTGATGATTCTCCAATTGAGGAGGAATAATCTATGACTAATAATGCTTTATTTGGTTTTATGATTCAAAACCTTATTTGTAAAAAATTTAAAATTACACTTAGTAATGAAAGACAAATAAATACATTTAAGGCTAATTATGATGAAAGAATTAAGGACTATGTTGCAGATATTGTTAATGATGCATTTAGTTGTTTTGATTTAAAGCCAGTTCAATGTACTACATTTGATATTGATTCAGATGGAAATCCTGTTCCTTATAATTTCGTTTTAGATGATAATTCAACTTTGTCAATTAGAACAAACATAAGTGGCGATAAGGTTGCTCCTAGATTAATTGGACAAGCTGGATTTGAAAAATTAAATCAATATTTATCAAATATATATGGTAAAAAAATCGAAAACCAAGACGATATTAAACATTTAATAATTGAGCATATTGAAGAAGTTTTTCCTGTTTTTTTAAATGCATTATTAGATGCTGATTATATTATTTGGATTTTTCAACAAGAAACATCTTTTAATTACCATATTATTGATGGTAATCAATCTCAATCAAATTTTTTTAAAAAAGAAAAGTTTACTTTTACACGTGATTATGATTTATGGATAGAAAGTACTACTTTAAAATACGATGGTTTATCTGTTGCTGAAATTCAAGTTCATAAAAATCGTTCTTTTAAATTTAGATTTATAATGAAAAATCTACTAAAAATTTTAAGCGTAAATGAGAAGAATAATGAGACTATTGGTATAACAGCTGAAAAAACAATTTGTGATATATTTAATTTGGATTTTCCAAAAAGCTTATATTCTAGATATTCTGTTGAAACTGAATATCAAATGGCTGAATGTATTAAATCTGCTTTTGAAAATTTACCCAAACCTATTAAGTATTGTGGAAATGAGAAAGGTATTCGTGGAGGAAGTAGTAAATCATCTTTTGACTTTATTTTATACAATAATAAAACCTTATCTTTAAAATCAAATATTGGGAAAATGGTTTGTCCTCCAGAAGTTGGACAGCCAAATGATAAAACTTGCCATCTTTATTTTAAGCAATTTACTAAAGAGGATCATATTGATAATTATAATTTTTAAAAAAATGGTTTTTGAACATATAAGTGAAATGCTACCTATATACTTAACACATTTATTTGATTCAGATTATCTTTTAAGGATTTTCTTGGATAAGGATACTGCTTTATCTACAGGAAGTTTATATAACTATCAAATTTATCAAAAAAATACAGGAGAAAATTTTTCTTGGAATAAAAAATTAATTTCTTTTTCAAAAAAATGTATTGACGATTGGAATGAAAGTAATACTGTTTATTATGACAAGATTTCATTAGGAGAATTCCAGGTTCATAATAATAGAAATTGCTTTAAGTTTAGATTTAATTTTGATAACCTAATTAAGATTTTGAAAAAATATAATTAATATATTGACCTTCAATTCCTAATCATGTATAATGGACATTGTAAAGACATGTGAAGTGGACATTTGGAGGTTTAATATGGCAATTATTACTATAGCTGAAGCAGCTGAATTATGTGGAAAAAGCCAGAAAACAGTAAGAAGAGCTGTTGCAGCTGGAAAATTAAAAAGTACTAAGATTCAAAATAAAACTAGAATCGAAAGAACTGATTTTGATGAATGGGTAAAGAATGGTTGTTCTGGTACAGAAGAACAAGATAATAATGTTAAGAAAAATGATGATGTAAATTGGTTTGATATTTCAGCTGATTGGAATAAAGATGGATGGCATAATAAATCGGATATGTCTAAATATAATTTTATAGATTTGTTTTCAGGAGCTGGAGGCTTGAGCTGTGGAATGGTTATGGCTGGTTTTAATCCTGTTGCTAGTGTAGAGATTATGCCTCAAGCTGTTGAAACATATGAATATAATTTTATTGAAAAAAAAGGCTTTGATGAAAAAGTTGAAACAAGAGATATTCGTGAAAGTGATGTTAAGCAAAAACTTTATGATTCAGTTAAAGATAAGAAGATTGATGTAATAGTTGGAGGATTCCCTTGCCAAGGATTTAGTATGGCAGGTTATAGAGTTGTTGATGATCCTCGTAATAGTTTATATAAAGAAATGAAAGAGATTGTTGAACATTTACAACCTGAAGTAGTAGTTATGGAAAACGTTGAAGGATTAAGATCTATGCTTAATGGTAAGGTTGAAGAAATGATTATTGAAGACTATAAAAAAATTGGTTATGAAATAAATTTAACCGTTTTAAATAGTGCTAATTATGGTGTTCCTCAATTTAGAAAAAGAGTTATATTTATTGGTAATAGAGTTGGTAAAACAAATTATCATCCAAAGCCTATTTTTGATGAATCGACTTATGTAACTTTAGGACAAGCTATTGCACCATATATGACTATGCCTGAAGATCCTGAAATTAACCATGTATTTTCTAAACATACTCTTGAAATGCAGGCTCGTTTAGCTGCCATTCCAGAAGGTAAGAGCCTTTATAAAAATTATTCTGATGCATGGAAAAAATCTCCATGGGATAAACCTTCTTGTACAATTAAAGAAAATCATGGTGGCACAAATGTTCATCCTAAGTTGCCTAGATGTTTAACAGCAAGAGAAATTGCAGCTTTACAATCATTCCCATCTGATTTTATCTTTAAAGGAAGTAAAAAATGGCAGTTGGTTCAAATTGGTAATGCAGTACCACCATTATTAGGAAAAGCAATTGGTTTAGCTGTAAAGCATATGCTTGATGAATAAATATGTTTGCCCTATCAATGTATGAAGAATATCTTCTAGATATTCTAGAAGGGAAAAAAGATTGTGATGTTAGGCTTCATCCAACAAATAAAAGAGGAAGAATAGCATTACTAAAAACAAAGACAAATTTAATTTATGGCTATGTTGATTTTATAGAAGTTGAACAAATAACATATAATGAATATATCTATTGGCATATAGGTAAAGCTTATTCATTAGAAGATGCAATACGTTCTATAAAATATAACAATAGTTTAGGTAAAAGAAAACTAAAAATAGCACTTAGCCTTGCCGTCCTGATTCCT
>ERZ779992.1823-NODE-1823-length-10307-cov-2.515899_pt1 | contig 10307 bp, 12 predicted proteins | sample MGYA00511934_ERZ779992 | MGnify/ENA primary metagenome ERZ779992 (study PRJEB29588, sample SAMEA2163248) | human gut metagenome | biome: human gut; feature: human-associated habitat; material: faeces | place: Denmark | collected 2008/2010 ...
ATGGTGTATTACTGAAGAAGAAGAACTAGCTCAAATAAAAGAAAAAAATTATGATGAAGAGGATCTAAATAGACCTCTTACTGGGGACTGCTCTCTAGGAATTGATCATGGCGAAAACTATTGCTGCAGTCAGCATAATTATATGGAAAAGTTAACCAATATTTATGTGCTATATGACGAAAACTATTTTGGCCCAGGCTATTTTATAGTTACAGAATATAATAAAGAACCAGTTATACTTATAAAAATGTTTATCGCAGGTAGTAAAACTTTTCCTGAATTCAAATTATTTGCTTATGAAAAAGAAAGCAATAACTATTCTACCAAATTAAATAAAAGTATAAACTTATTAGCATTCAAAAAAAATAATGAAGATTTATATCAGATAGTTAAATTACTATCTTCATCATTACCTTATGATACAATTCTATCAGCAGAATATAATAAAGAAAAAAGTAGCATACATATAAGTATTACCGAAGACTATGCTGACATAACTATATCAAAAGATATAGTTAGTGACAAAGACAATAAAGATTCCATAAACATAACACTAGGAGACCCATATACCTGCAAAAACTATATTCAGTTAAGTACCTTTTATAATAGATTAGCCAAGCTAAGTAAAGGTGTACTTAAAGAAGAAGGAATGAAAAAAATCCTGAAAATAAAATAAATATAACTAAAGGTAGATTTTTGTCTATCTTTAATTATTTACTAAAAAACTATTGTAATTTACTCTAGGTATTTGATATAATTAAATAGACAAAGAAAGGTGATTAAAATGGAAGAATACAAAATAATTACTCATGATGAAAATGAGACAATTGCAGTAGCACAAAATATCGAATCAGAAAAATTTCCTAATATGGTTATATGTTTAAATGGAGACCTTGGTAGTGGTAAGACACTATTTACTAAAGGCTTTGCTCATGCCATGGGAATAGATGAGATAACTTCACCTACATTTACAATTATAAAAGAATATGTTGGTGAATTACCACTATATCATATGGATGTATATAGACTAGAGGATTCAAAAGAAGACATAGGAATAGAAGAGTATTTTGACAAGGGAGGAGTAACCATTATTGAGTGGGCTGATATGATTAAAGATATCCTACCTCCAGAAAGATTAGATATAAAGATAAAAATAACAGGAGAAAACACAAGAGTATTAATACTAACTCCATATGGAGAAAAATATACTAATATTTGTGAGGCCATAATATGATAAGCTTATTCATAGATACATCACTATCCGATGTATCTATTGCCTTAGTAAAAGAAGGAAAAATTTTATCTAATATCAAAAATACCAGTCCTAAAGAACATTCTATATATACTACAAAATTCATCGAAGATATTTTAAAAGAAAATAACTTAGAGCCAAATGATGTAAATGAAATAGTGGTTGTAAATGGTCCAGGTTCATTTACCGGCATAAGAATAGGAGTAACAATAGCCAAGATGTATGCTTATCTTCTAAAAATAAACATAAAAGAGATAACATCCTTAAAAATAAGAGTATTAGGTTTTACTGGAGATTATTTTCTATCCACTATAGATGCCAAACACGGTAACTATTACATAGGATTATACGATAAAGAGTATAATACCATTACTGAAGAGTTTAACAATATAGATAGAATAGATGAGTTAAAAGAAAAATATAATCCAGTCTTAGTAACCGAAGCAGATGATTATGATATTGAAGAGATAATTAAATATGCTAAGAATCTTCCTAGTATTAATCCGCATGCAGTAAATCCAGTATATTTAAAATTACCCGAGGCTATGGAAAAAAATGATAAAAGAAGTAGTTAATAATGATAATCCCTTTTCTAAAGAAATTCAGTATATAGAAGATAATAATGTACTAGGAGAATTAAAATACTCTCTAATATATGAAAGAATGGAAGTAGATAATATTCTTGTAAAAGAAGAGTATCGCGGTAGAGGAATAGGAATCAAATTAATGAGTTACCTAGTATCTGAAGCCATCCATCATAAAGTAATAAATATAACTCTTGAAGTAAGAGTAAGTAATAGTAGAGCAATAAATCTTTATAAGAAGTTTGGTTTTCGTGAGGTAGCCTTAAGAAAATACTATTATGGAGATGAAGACGCAATACTTATGGAAAAACAGGTGATGTAAATGAAAGATGTATATATACTTGGAATAGAGTCAAGTTGTGATGAAACAAGTATGAGTATAGTAAAAAATGGCTCTGAAGAAATAGCCACCGTAGTACTAAGTCAAATAGATATTCATAAAAACTATGGTGGAGTAGTACCAGAAATAGCAAGTAGAAATCATATAGAAAATATAACAATAGTCCTTGAAGAATTATTAAGTAAGACTAATCTAACTATGAATGATATAACTGCCATAGCGGTGACATATGGCCCAGGACTAATAGGAAGTCTATTAATAGGAGTACAGGCCGCTAAAACAATGGCCTTAGTAACAGGAAAACCATTAGTACCAGTTCATCATATAGCGGGACATATCTATGCTAACAATTTAGAAGGAAGATTACAGTTTCCCCTAATAGCTTTAGTAGTAAGTGGTGGTCATACCGAATTAGTTTATATGAAAGAAGACTATTCCTTTGAACGAATAGGAGGTACTTTAGATGATGCTGTTGGTGAGTGCTACGATAAAGTAGCTAAAGTAATTGGATTAGAATATCCAGGTGGTCCAAAAGTAGACAAACTAGCTCATCAAGGTAAAGTAACCTATGACTTACCATTACCATTAAACGATAAAACATATAACTTTAGTTTCAGTGGTATTAAGTCAGCAGTTATTAATCTAGTACATAACGAAAATCAAAGAGGAAATACCATAAATAAAGAAGATTTATGTGCTACTTTCCAGCATAATGTTACCGATGTAATAGCTAAGAAAACAATGCATGCCTTAAAAGACTATCATGTAAATAATCTTATAGTAGCGGGAGGAGTATCCGCTAATGCAGGTCTAAGAGAAAGATTAGAAAAAGACTGCAAAGAAAACAATATTAACTTATCAATACCAAGAATACAATATTGTACAGATAATGCCACTATGATAGCAGCGGCAGCCTATTTTGCCTATAAGAAAAATATCTTCGCAGATCAGACTCTAAATGCAGTGGCTACAGATAGTTTATATAAATATTAAAGAAAGTTAAAGCTTTCTTTTTTCTTTTAGACTAACTTTATTATGCTAAAAAATTTCATCTCATATAATAAAGTGATTATGAATAGAGGTGAGATGAATGAATTTCATAACAGAAAATACAGAATTAATGGTAACATTATTAACCATGACCTTAACATGGATATTGGGATTTATATCAAAGAGATGTCCTTATATAAATAATAACCTAATAATAATACAAAATATCTTCATAGGATTATGCGTATCAATATTTTATTTCATAATAACCAAAGACTTTAATTTAGCAATAACATTGAGTGGTCTATTTGCCGAAACAGGATACAATCTTATTCATAATATAGAAAAACTGATAAAGGAGGGTAAAAATGGTTAATATTGTAAAAAAAATAGTACCAGAAAGTAGATATTATCTAAAATGCCCTTATGAAATGACTCCTACTAGAATAGTAGTACATAATACCGCCAATGATGCTACTGCTAGAAATGAAATAAGCTATATGACAAATAATGACTATGAAACATCGTTCCATTATGCAGTAGATGATAAAGAAATAGTACAGGGACTTCCTGAAAATAGAAATGGTTGGCATGCTAGTGATGGCAATGGTAAAGGAAATAGAGAAGGAATAGCTATAGAAATATGTTATTCCAAATCAGGAGGAGATCGCTTTATTAAGGCCGAAGAGAATGCAGTAGACTTAATCGTAGATATATTAAATAGATATAATTGGGATATAGATAAAATAACAAAGCATCAGGATTATACAAATAAATATTGTCCACATAGAACATTAGATTTAGGTTGGGATAGATTTATTAATATGATTAAAGAAAAATTATCAGAAACAAGAGCAAGACCTTTTATAGTAGGAGAGATACTATACAATAAAGAGGATTTATATTTACATGAGACTGCAGGTTATGGTGGTGGACTAATGCTTTTAAAGAAAGATACAAAGTCGGTAGTTAAAAAATATCATTATAATAAAGGTTTATACATGGCACTAGGAGACACTAATTCTTATTATGATGCGGCTTGGACAGATGAATATAGTAAGTTTACTACTGAAGAACCTATAGTACCGGATGAGCCTTCAGTACCAGAAGAACCAAAAGAAGATAATAATGACGATATAAATAAAGATAACACTAAAGAAGAAGATAATACTAAAGATGATAACAAAGATAAAGATAATGAAATAGAATTACCAGTACAAGATAGAGAAAATCCCTTATTATGGTTATTAGATAAAATTATAAAATTCATAGTTAAATTATTCAAAGGAAGGAAAAAATAATTCCTCCTTTCTTTTTGTTCAGTTCGAGCCTAAGGTCTCGGTACTGCTATAGAAAGCCTTAATAAGTCTTTCTATAGAAAATCAGAGCCTATTAGTAGTCTCTGATTTTAAGTATATTATAGTTATTATAAAATTCACAAATAACCGAATTGTGATTAAAACATTATATTTTTGAAATAAATAGTATTAATCATCATCGATATCTAAGTTATCATATCTGGCTTATATATAATAGATATGTAGATATATCATTTATAGACTACAGGCTATAAATGACACACTATAGACCTAGGCTATAGTGTAAATAAAATAAAAAAATATTCCTATCTTTACTTCACTATATTATCAAAATATGATAAAATGAAGTAAAGAAAGATGAGGTAGACAAGATGAAAGTTTTAGAATTAAATAAGAATCAGCAAGAAGCTGTTAATCATATAAATGGACCAATGTTAGTACTCGCAGGAGCAGGTTCTGGAAAGACCAAAGTACTAACTAGTAGAATAGCAAATTTAATAGAAAATGGAATAAGTCCATATAACATATTAGCAATAACCTTTACTAATAAAGCTGCCAAAGAAATGAAAGATAGAGTAGTATCCCTAATAGGAAGTACTGCTAATAATATACAAATATCAACATTTCACTCTTTAGGACTTAGAATACTAAAAGAAAACTATAGCCTATTAGGATATGAAAGAAACTTTACTATCATAGATAGTGATGATGTCTTAACTATTATTAAAAAAATAATGAAAGACCTAAATATGAGTAAAGAATACTATAATCCTAGAGAAATAAAGAATAAAATAAGTTCTGCTAAAAACGAAATGATGGATGTAGAAAAATTCTCTAAAATAGAATTTGATCATAAAGTAGTAGAAGTATATAAAACATATCAAAAAAAATTAAAACAAGGAAACTCTGTAGACTTTGACGATTTACTAATATTACCAATAAAATTATTTAAAAACTATCCAAATGTCTTAAATGACTATCAAGAAAGATATAAATATATATTAATAGATGAATATCAGGATACAAATGAAGCTCAATATACCTTCAGTAGACTACTATCATCTAAATATCGTAATATCTTTGTAGTAGGAGATAATGACCAAGCCATATATGCTTTTCGTGGAGCCAATTATAAAAATATCTTAAACTTTGAAAAAGACTATCCTGAAGCAAAAACAATATTACTTGAAGAAAACTATCGTTCTACTAAGAACATCTTAAATGCCGCTAATAGCGTTATAAAAAATAATAGAGAAAGAAAAGATAAAAACTTATGGAGTAATAACGAAGAAGGAGATAAAATAAAATATAAAAAAGTATCAACAGAGAAAGAAGAAGCATCCTTTGTAGTAGGAGAAATAAAAGATTTAATATCAAAAGGTGTTAAAGAAGAAGATATAGCGGTTCTATATCGTACCAATGCTCAGTCAAGAACTATCGAAGAGGAACTACTAAAAAAGAATATCAAATATCGAGTAGTAGGAAGTTTCTATTTCTATAATAGAAAAGAAATAAAAGACTTATTATGTTATCTAAGATTAATAAATAATCATAAAGATGATGTAAGTCTGCTTAGAATAATCAATACTCCAAAAAGAGGGATTGGTGAAAAAACAATTGATAACCTAACCTCATTAGCGGAAGATGCCGGTATTTCAATCTATGAAGCCATTACTACAGGTAAAGAATTAACTTTTAAAGAACTAATTGAAGAACTAACTAAAGATAGTGAGAAAATGTCACTTACTGAATTAGTTGATGATATTCTAGATAAAAGCGGTATAAGAAAAGAATTAGAAAGTTCTAAATTACTCGAAGATGAAATAAGACTAGAAAACTTAAACGAGTTTAAAGGAGTTACCAAGAGTTATGAAGAAGAATATGGCTCAGCAAGTCTAGAGGACTTTCTTGAAGAAATATCCTTAGTTAGTGACATAACCGAACACCAAGATAGTGATGGAAGAGTAAGTTTAATGACTGTCCACTCTGTAAAAGGACTGGAATTTGATTATGTCTTTATTGTTGGCATGGAAGAAGGAATATTCCCACATTATAATGCTATCAATGACGGAAGCAATTCCGCTATTGAAGAAGAGCGTAGACTATGCTATGTAGCCATTACCAGAGCCAAGAAAAAACTCTATATAACATCTGCTGATACTCGTATGTTATTTGGAAATACCAGTAGAAATATGCCAAGTAGATTTATAAATGAAATAGATAAAGAATATATTGAAGTAGAAGGAATAAAACCACTTACTAAGATGGTATCAAATATCAAGAAAAAAATTGATAAAAATGCCGAATACACAGTAGGAGAACATATTGTTCATACTGAGTTTGGCGAAGGCGTCGTAATAGGAGTAGATAAATCGATCCTAACCGTAGCCTTTCCACATCCAACCGGTATAAGAAAACTAATGAAAGGTCATCCAAATATCAAGAAAATATAAAAAGGAGTTATTATGAAAAAAATATTACTTATCATATTTTCAATTACTATAATTATTGAAATAGTAGTATTACATCAAGATAACAAAAACCTAATTATTTCCAATAATACTACTCTTGAAGAATTAAAACAAAATAATCTAATTGAAGATGGTAAAGTATCATTAGATTCGGTATATAAAGAAGAGGAAGAAGTAAGAGAAAAAGTTGAAGAGCTATTTTCCGCTACTACATTCAAAGTCGAAGACATTGAACAGCTAATTATCCAAGAAGAAGATAAAAGTAAAGAACTGCAAGATAGCATATCTTCTCTTGAAGAACAGATTGTAGGTCTTGAAGGTAACATTACCACTCTTGAAGCAGAATATAATAGATTAGCCAAAGAGTATGAAGAAAAAAATTCTGCCTATATAACAGGAGTCCCTACAATTAATCAGTATCCCGACTATCCAACAGGTTGCGAATCCGTTGCACTAACTATTCTATTAAAATATTATGGTGTATCAGTAACTCCTAATGATGTTATAAATAAGTTAGAAAAAGGGAAGACACCATATATCAAGAATGATGTTACCTATGGAGGAAATCCTGAACTAGAGTTTATCGGAGACCCAAGAACACAAAACTCTTATGGTGTCTATGAAAAACCTATTGCCAAAGTAGCGGGTACCTATAAATCAGGAATAATAAATGCTACTGGTAGTTCTTTTGATGAAATATTAAAAATAGTAAAATCAGGTAGACCAGTACTAGCCTGGACATCTATAGGATTATCCACACCATACATATCAACATCTTGGATATATGAACCAACAGGAGAAACCATCTATTGGAAATCGGGAGAGCATGCTGTAGTCATAATTGGTTATACTACTGATAAAATAATAATATCTGACCCAATCGGTGGAAAAATAAAATATCAGTCATTATCACTATTTAGAGAAAGATATAATTACTTTGGAAAGAAGGCCTTATACTACTAATGAAAAATAAAATATTTAAAATAATAGGAACTATCTCTTTTATAGGAGTATTCACTATACTAATAATTACTTTATATAATAACATAACTCTAAATAATAAAAATAAAGAGTTAGAAAACTATTTAAAAGAATACAAAGAATTAAAAAAAGAAATAGATAACCTAAATAACTTAAAAAAAAGTTATGATATAGCCAAACTAAATAACGAAAATCTAAATAGTCAAAAAGAAGAATTAGAGTCAGAAATAAAACAGTTAAATAATAAGATAAGTAATTTAAATAAGAAGATAGATAAACTAAAGTAGTCTCTCTTCTCTTTTTATAGCATATATTATATTGGAGGTACGTATGGATTATAATATTTTAGTAAATAAAGATAATCCCCTGCCAAGAGCACATATACCAAGTACTTTAGTAGAAGCTAGTAGTAGTTACAAAGATGGCATATTAATAGATAGAGAAACAAAGAATGCTTTTGATAGAATGAAACAAGATGCTTTAAGATATGGATATCACATAGATATAGAAAGTGGATATCGTGATTATGATTATCAAGAAAAAATATATAATAAATTACTTGAAGAAAAAGGATTTACTTATGCTATCACAAGAATAGCAGAACCAGGTAAATCAGAACATCAAACAGGATTAGCCGTAGATTTTTGTATATATAAAGATGAAAAGTGTTACATAGAACATGAAATAGAAGAATTATTAGAAACTAAATGGGTTCATCAAAATTGTTATAGATATGGCTTTATATTAAGATACCCTGAAGGAAAAGAAGATATAACAAAATATAGTTATGAACCATGGCATTTAAGATATGTAGGAAATATAGCTAGTAATATCTATAACAATAACCTAACACTAGAAGAATATAAAGATAAAGAGTCTATTAAATAGATTCTTTTTCAGTATCGTCTCACACTATGTTGTTCGCCGTTTTCTAATGCCTAAGGTCATTAGAAAAAAGTTTTGAGCTTGTCTTCTCAAAACTAAAATTATTTTATAATGTTGTAATTTCTTAAAAAAACTACATATAATAGAAATGTAATACAAAAAGTTGACAATTTAATAAAAATGTATTACACTATAAGTGGTTCATCGACCAAGTGTCTGAAAGAACGGAGAAAACGGTATATATTAATATATGCCGTTTTCGTTTGCTTTTTTTTCAACTTCACGTAATTTATTTTTATAAATGATTGGATAGGCTGTTTGAAGTAAATAACCATTTTCTCTTTCTGTTAAAACAATAAGATAATTTAATTTTTTGCACCAAATACAAATGTCCTTTCTATCTCTATATATAGTTATGTCTTCACATTTATTGGTTAAACAATCACAAAATATTATTTTGATCATTGGTAAGTAAATCATTCTATTTTTTTCATAAATTCTAAGTCCTATATTGTTTTTCATTGATATAATGTGTTCAAAACCGAGTTCTTTCATTGTATGCACATCAATTTCATTTTTAAATAGTATAATCTTATTATTAAAGTAAATATCCTCTTCTGATGATAGTGCTTTATAGTAATCATAAGACTCATTAATCAAAGTATTAGTATCTTTATTGATATCAAGTTTTATTTGCTCACACTTACAATTATTCATTGTCACCTTTAGGCCTCCACCTAAAAATATCAAATTTATTATGAAATACCTTAGGCATAGTAGTGTATTTTAAACTTTGACCAGTTTTCTCCATAATTAAGTCAATAATTTTTGATTTGGCATTATCATTATTATTTAAGTTTCTATTAACATAAGATACAGCACCAATAAGAACATCTGACAATTGAATTATTTCTATTTCATCAGAGCGAACCAATTGAATATTTTTAACAACATCATTGTAAAATGCATAAAGCATATTATTCAAAACAATTTTAAGTTTTTTTATTTTACTTCCTCCATTAGTGTCTTTAATATCCATATAAATATAATATTCTGCATCAACACCAACAATTTCTTTTAATAACAAATAATATATTCTATAATACCAATCATCATAAGATAAAGAGAAACATTTCAGGTTAAGTCTTTTCTTTTCTGGAGCAATTACACATCTAAATCTTAATTCGTCATTTGAAAAAAAGTAATCAATTAATTCACAGTAAAAATCAAACTTGTTATTACTAACCTTATGCCATTTAATTTCTGACTTAATAATTCCATGTTTTTCCTTTATTTTTCTAATTTCTTTATTAACTCTTTTTACATTATTTTTTGGACAAAAGACTCCACCAATTACCATAATGTCGTTACCATCATGCTGGATATGACAACTTTCGTCACAGTAAATATTGTATTTCATTTTATCACCTCTTTAATTTTCTTAAGTAATATTGTACTAGATAATTAAAAAAAAGTCTATAGAAA
>ERZ779992.1825-NODE-1825-length-10303-cov-1.682279_pt1 | contig 10303 bp, 13 predicted proteins | sample MGYA00511934_ERZ779992 | MGnify/ENA primary metagenome ERZ779992 (study PRJEB29588, sample SAMEA2163248) | human gut metagenome | biome: human gut; feature: human-associated habitat; material: faeces | place: Denmark | collected 2008/2010 ...
ATCTCCAATCTGAACAAAAGAAGCATCTGCCTCAATGCGAACACAGTCGTTATTTTTCTTATCAGACAATCGGCATCACCCGAACGTTGAGAACGTTCTCGGTATTTTTCCCATCGGTGCTAGTAAGAGCAACCGGGGTCAACCAACCCTCGTTGATTTCGCAGGTGTTAATTTCATTCGGAAGATTGCCTGCTGCTGCTTTGTCTACACACACAAACTTCTCCGGTGTATTTTTAAGACGAATGAAACATTCGCGGGCTTCACGAATCGCATCTTCCTTTGTAACAGCAATAGAAAGGATGCCAATGGAATTATCGACAAACACCCATGCACGAGTAGGAACATCGGCGCACTGTGTATTGTACGGAATCACTCGAACATTCAGATAGTTTGTCGTGTTCTGCCCATCGTTGCTAACCAACTTAACGGGAGACAGCCAACCATCACTGGTCTTTGCCTCAACAATCTCGTTCTTGAGCTTTGCCCCGGTGGTTTTATCAGCGCAAAGGAAATTCTGAGGAGTTTCCTTCAAGCGCCGGAAGCAATCTCTTGCCACATTGACAGCATTTTCCGAATTGATAGAAACCGCCATAAGACCGATGCACACAGAGTCGATAAAAATCCATGCACACTTGTCAGCATTCTTTGCAGGTTTGGGTTCCTGCGTTTTTGCGGGATTTACCGTGTTTGCTGGTGCAGGCTGCTGCGTTTTCTGAACTGGTGCAGGAGCCTTTGTCTGATTGGAACCCGTGCCAGAAAGAGCACTGGCAGGAACAAAACGCATATTATTTTCTGCACAATACTCGGCAATCGCCTTTTTTAATGCTGCAACCAGAGTATCCTCCGGAATACAATTATTATTATCCATTAAATTTACCTCACTTTTTGATTTTAACAGGTTTGAAAACAGGCTCAATGTTTTATACGCCACCCAGTCAAGGAGGATATTCACACCAAGCGCTTTTGTGTATACATCAGCAACTTTTACGGTAATTGTGCGTCTTGATGGCATTCCTTTAGCTGGAACAATACCGCCATCCGCAGTTTCTTGACCTTCACAAGACATTGCCTGATATACAAGATAGCCGGGGTCGTTGGATGGAGAAATGCTGAATTGTCTAAATTCTGCTTTACCATCCGAACGTCGTCTGGCAGGTGTTCCGCCAACGCAAGTAAAAAGTCTGTCTGGATACTGATTTCCTGTTTCCCTTTGCCTTTTTCTTGCACGTTCTGCTTCCAAGAACAAATTGCCATTGACCATATCTGCTGCAAGACCCGAAGCATTGACTCCCATTACTTTGCTGCCATCACTTCCAGCCTTCACCATAGGCACGAAAATTTCAATTGCATATTCCTGTGTGCAATTAGGCTTTCCAGAGTGTTTTACAAAAGAAAAGTGGTAACGGGAATCGTAATTTCCATCTTCGCCAGCAAAAAGAGGTGTTGCCTTAAAAAATGTATTTCGATTTTCCGCATCCCAAATATCTCTTGGTGTTTTGTACTCTTTTTTTTGCTTTGGTTGCTGTTGCTGGTAAGAACCAGTGCGGTTATTATACATTTTCTTTTTTCATCACCTTTTAACATGAAAAGCCTATGCCGTACAACATACATTCTGGCTGGTTGCAAAACTTGTAAGGATAAGCCAGTTCATCATTACCCAGCTTCCATCGTTATCACAAACTTCCTTATTGTTTCGCAAAACCAGTGCATCTTCACCGCTCGGCTCAACATGAAGGAATTTGCATACATCATCCTCCGAGATGTCAAGCTCGGTAGAAATACCCTTTGTGGTAAGGGCTTTGTTTTCCCAGTTCTTGATGTATGCAACATAGCCGTCTGTGTCAGATGCAAACAACACCGTCAAATCTGGATACAAAATCGAGCTGCGGGAAGTTACGTTATCATAACGTTTCACTTTTGTTTCCTTTCTGCCGCTATTGTGCGGTCTTTATCACACCCAAGTGGGTGATGTATAGTTGCGGATACGTACCGCATCGTACAGCACAAAGAAAAAGCAGTCGTCCTACTCCTTTCGGAGTAAAACAACTGCTTCGCTAAGCATTCTTTCTTAAAGTTTGTTGTAGTTATAATCTTTGTGCTGTTATACTATACCAACATTACCTAAAACACGCACAACAGTAGAATACAGGTTCACTAAAATATTATTCTGTAGTCTCTTCTGAACACAACTAAATCAAGATACCTACATTATACCAATATTTTCGATTTTTTGGCGAATGAAAGACATGGATTGATATTAGCCAATGATTTGACTGTCATACGGCTTGGCAGAAAGAAGCTGAATAAGGACTTGACCATCATATCCCCAAAGGAGTAGACTTAACAACGTCATTGCTTCCTGCTTGAGAACCGTAAAATCACGTTGTGCAATTCCCATGCGATGAGACAGTTCTTTTTCTCGCAAATACGCCATTGTTCCGTCCGTCAGAATAATGCTTCTATTGGAGACAAGTAATTTCAAAACATCTGCGTATTGCTTTCCTTTAATCGGATAATACTCAACAAGAGCAATAGCACCAGACACAAGGAGAAGGAATTGAAGAACCGCATCAACACTGTACATCGCTCGTTCATTTTGCGTTATCGACAAAATTTCTTTTGGTGTTTTTGCATGAAGAACCCTTACGATAACATCATCGTCTCCGGTACGCGCCCAATACAATCGAGAATATTCTCGCAGGAGTAACTTTGTGTTGTGGTACGCATAAAGATACTCGTCATCATCTTGGAAAAACATCTGAGAATCCGGATGAAGTAAAGAATCCATGTCGTTCCGAAGGCTTTGTCCAAACTGAATATGGAGTGACTCTACTGCTAAAGGGAGATACTTTTTAACTTCGAACTTACTAGGCTCTTGAAGTTCATCAAATGATTCATTCATCACCAGTTGAAGCGTAGCAGCCATCTGTTTTCCGTGTTCGTTATTTCCGTTTACAAGGCGAAGAACTGCTGTGTCGATTTCATCAATCACATGTTTGCATGTCTCAAAATACTTATTTCGACATTCAAGGTCCAGCGTTTTTCCGACACCAAATACAGAACGAAGAATCCGTTGCGTTTCAAGCAGAAATGCATCTGAATCAAAATGAGCATTCTGCATAATATCAGTAATGTTTTCGCCGTATAATGACCATTTAAGTGCTGGATATAGAACCAATGCCAAAATGGTGTATTTCATCTTTGGATTGTCTTTGAGGATTTGGTTTAAACTATTTTTTGCTCGAAGAATATTACTTCCGTTTGCAAACAATTTAGTCAGAACCAGTCCACTTTCCACTTCATCCAAATCAGAAATACCATTTTGACCAATACTATAGATTTTACTTTTTTGGTTCATTTTCAATGATGTTGAAGCCATTGGCAATAAGAGCCTCCCTTGCCATATCCTTATTCAGCGCAGTCATTAGACCACGCTTTTTGAACTCGATTGTGTCGAGGGGAATTCCTTTGCGGTCAAATTGATAAAGAACCGTGTTCCAAAGACCCAGTCCATAATTATCAGGAATAAGACCTTGCTTTACAGAAACAAAATCCCACAGAATCTTGTCATCGTCACACACGATAACAGTTTTTCCACTCAAGTCTTTTGCGTATGGGATTTCTGGAATCAATTTTGCGAGCATACGCAGTTTTGCTTTTCCGGCACTTCCAAGAGGATAATGCTCTACTTTGGAAAACATAGGTGCGTAGCTTGGTGTGACTACGCCATCGACACCCCAAGCCTTGTATTCACCTTTTTTCCCATTGACTAAAACCCGTAACGCTGTCAGATACACAAATACCATAAACTATTCCCTTTCACAGGCGCTTCTTATACTCTTCAGTATTCCTATTCTGCGCCATTTCCATCCGACGTTTTTATTGATTTTCGTACATTCGTATGATACAATTTAAACATAAGGTCAATGACCTAATTATCATCATATTAGAACTATTTTTATTGGGAGTCGCACTCATGGAAGAATCAATTTTGCAGGATTTGGATAACATCAAAAAGAAGGAAAGCTTATGGTCATTCTTTTCTTCTCGTGCTTCTGAGATTGAAGATGTGGCAGAGAGCTTTCCAAGCACCGCATACCAAGTGATTGAGCAAACAAGGCTTCGCTACGATTTAACCATTACACAAATGGCAACCTTGTTAGGTCTTACGAGAAACGGATACAGACGCTGTATGCTTTCAAAAAAGATGTTTTCTATGCATGGGATTATTCGCTTCTGTTACATCTTCAACTATGACATCGAAGGGATTTTAACGCATCCCATGATAGAGGCGCATACAGATGAAGCCTTACTTGAACTAGCTTCTCTTTTCGGCTCTCTTAATGATGAGTCGTTAAGAGATGTTGCATCCTATGCAGAGTCTAAAATTGTCGCAGTAAATCAATTTCCAAAGCGCTTTTCTAAAGCAGTTGAAGCATATATCGTGGAAAGAAACACCGTTCTCAAAGAAATCGCGAAAAACGGAAACAAGAATCGTGGCTAATCGCCATAAAAACTCATTATTGTGTTGATTCCGTCCATATTCATTTCTGCGTCGTCAAGTCGTGCAGACATATCGTCTTTGTGATATATATCGCGGGATTGATTTTGAGCGAGAAAATCATTTGCCTTTTCCTCTTTCAGAACAGCAACTTCGTTATTCGCATGTTGTGCTTGTTCTGAAAGGGGATTTTCTTTTTCCGGTTGTACTTGCACTTTGAGTGCGGCTTCAGCTATTTTGGCACAAGATTCTTGTGTCACAACACTTGGCTTATCGTTTGGTTGACTATTCATAATCAGGTCAACAATAAACTGTGTGGCTTTATGGTTTCCCGAATATGCTTTAAGAAGATGGTAAACCGCCGCTTCTTTAGGATTATCCATCGAAAAGCTAAGGTTTATTCGTTCTCTTTTGATAACATTCTTCTTTCCACTTTTTGAATTTGATGAATTCGAAGTGCTTGATTTACGCATGATAATACACCAAACGACCATTCCGGTTGAGCTTGGATACCTCTTGGTAGTAATAACCCTTTGCGTTTGCGCAAACATCCGGAATCAGAATAAGGTCATCCCTTTTCAAGAATTTCTGAAACACTTCAAACAAAAGCACAGACCCTCCACCAACAAAGCAGAGCTGTCCCATCAGCATATCCACATTCCGACCATCCTGTAAGTCGTTGATACGTTTACGGACAAATTCGTCTGCCGCATTACAGATGGATTGCCGGATGCTATTCGGACATTGCTGAATGCCACGAAGAATTGAATCTACCATGAAATCATCAAGAGAAATCCCGCAATCTTCTCGAACATGACGTTCAACATCCTTAAACAGTTGAAGAACACCTGCATTTTCAAGTGTAATACCGGGGTTCTGCGGTTCTCCGTTGATGATGCCGATAACATTTGTCGTTCCGCCACCAATATCGATGATATAAGAACGTGGTGCTGTTACAACACGCTGCCACACCTTTGCATCGGAGGCGGCTGCGCTAATAGTTTGAGGAAAAACGCTAACGTCCACAATCTGAACACGATATGGGCTCCCTTCGTATTCGAATTCGAGGGGTAAACCATTGTTTCCAAAAAACGACTTGTACTTATCCTTTAGAAGAACACCATCGACTTTCAGACTGAGGTGTTCAACTGGGAGTCCCAAGGCGAGTCCCACCTTACATTCATGTTTTTCACGCTCCGGCCACTCCTCACGAAGTTCTCGTGCGATTGCGGCTAAAGTTAAAATCAGGTAGTCCTCGTCTGAAGTTTTATTACGTCGTGCCTGAAGGCGATTCTCACAAATGCTATAGTACTTTCCTTTGTAATGCAATGCTCCGTTAAGCATCGGTGGTGGAACTTCGCCATGATGATTAACGCCTGTTGGAAAAGGCTTACAGCGTTTGCTCGGTCCAAACGACTTCATGTTATAGTTTCCTTGGTCAACTGCAATACATACAATGCTATCGGTATTAGCCACTTTAATCCTCCTCGAAATTATCCAATGTGTCAACCGTTAAAAGAGATTTTGCCATTTGTTTTGCCAACTGATGACTTTTCTCTTGTACTTCTGTAAATACCACATTCACTTTAACATCCATGTCAGCGCATTCCATAAATACGCTTGAATAGTCATCAGCTTCCCGCATATCTTTATTCTTTTTGTTTACCTGCCAACTGTTTCGATACAATTCCCAAGCATAATCACGAGAAGCATACATCGTAACCTTCTTGATGTTTGAATGTCCGTGTGTATACGGTTTCAAAGCAAAAGACGCGGCACGAAACACCATTGCTTTTGCAGGTACACCGACTCGACGCTCTCCATTGATTCGAATAATTCGTTCATCACCACTTCCCTGCTCAACACACAACCCGTATGCGGTTTCATTCATTTGCTCGTTGGTGGCGACGGATATGTAAACTTTTGCTTCTGTGGTTCTCAATGTTTCAATTCGCTGAATCTCCACATCTTCAACAACTGGAATATCGACGGAATCATCGTTTGGTGATTCCGTTCTACCATCCTCTTGAAGTTGTTGTAATTCGGCTGGGTCAAGTTCTTCTGCTTCAAAAACAACTTCATCTGCAGGAGTCAAATCGACATCCAAATCAATGTCAGAATGGTTTGTTGGCTGATTGCTATCATCCTTATCAACTGACTGCATGTCAGCGCTTGCGTTTAGAATATCTTGAATTGCTTGTTTTCGAGCTTCTTCTGCCTTCGCGAGTGTATTCTCGTCAACTTCATGCGTGGAAGTGTTTGTTTCCTCAAACAATTCCGATAAGCTTACAACTCGATTGTTTTCATCAAGCGTAAGATTATCGGCATTATCTGTTGAAGACATAAGGGTCAACTCGGCATCTGTGAACTCGTGTAGCTCTTCGTCTTCGTAGTCACCAGACGTAAAGCGCTTGAATATTGCTTGCGCTCCCTTTTTAGCCTTTTCAGCTTCCTCTTCCTTGCGCTTTTTTCGTTCGATTGCAGCACTCTGCTTTTTTCTTCTATCTAAATCTTCGAAACGTTTGGCAAAATCACGGCTGATGTATCCATCGTTACTTGCCATTGCCACTGTCAACTCCCTCTTCGCTGCTTTCTGCATTTGAATTGGCATCCAAGTCTGCATCTATCTGAGTTTGAGCATCTGACTCGGCTTTTTCTCCAACAGAAACCATTTCGTTTTTAACATCATCAACTGCACGAACCAAAATATTGCCGTCAATATCTACCTGTCCATTGTTGTAAAGGTATGCAAAAGCATCTTTAACACTGTCAAAGGTTTTTACATCTGAAATTGTATCTACCGTTCGTCCACTTTTAGCAACTGCATCATAGTGTACAGAACCATCATCTTCGATACGGCAAGTGAAGGTCATATCTTTTTCATTGATTGCACTGTTGATATATGATGCATATGAATTAAGGACATCTTTTTCTGCGTTTTCATCCAATGTGCAGTTTTCTGGATAGACAAACATTGGGTCTATAATTTCAACCTCAGATGCTTCTGGTTCATCTGTTACAACCTCTTGTTTTGAGCAAGCCGTACAAGTTGAAAGTAAAATCATTCCGACACTTAATAGTGAAACCAATTTCTTTGTGTTTTTCATGTGTTACAGTCTCCATTCAATATCTTAATTATAGCATATTGTATATTTCCCAACAACCGCTTTACGGCAGTATACTATCGTTTAATGTGTGTTGTTTTTCATTTTTTGTGGAACTCGTTTCGCCATCTTTTGTTCGTCCAAGCAATCCGAATTCAAGGGCTTTACTTAGCTTTTCCGTCCATGGAATTGAATCGTCCTTTATTATCTCTTCGTTTACATAATCAGCATATTCGGATGCAGCCTGACTTGAAGAATCCCCGACAGAATTCAAAGTATCCGTTGTAACATCGTATATTTTTCCCAAATTTGTAAAAATGAAAATAAGCAGTATAACACCAAAAACCAATGAAACCGCCGCACGAGCTCGGCGAAAAATGAATGACAGAAGAAGATATGCCCCCAATAGAAGCAGAATGATTTTCATGTTATCAACAACAAGCGAAAGAAGCGGCGAAAACGCTGCAAAAAACAAGCCCATAACTATACCTCCTTTTAAAATCTCCTTTATACTATACCAACAGAAAATGGCGGACTCCTTTTATATTTTGCAAAAAAGAAGAACCGCCGCAACGGAATACCATTGCGACGATTCTTCTAAGGAAAGGAAAGAGTATACAGGATAGGTAATGTTAATGTTTTACGCTGGAAGAACCGGCGTTCTGAGACGGCTGAACATTTTTTGCGTTGTTCACGACAACGCCATCGTTTGCTTTCTGTCCGTTCTTAGGTACGTTCTTGGCAGGTACGTCCTCTGCACGAACATCAATCTGACCATGAACCATTGCGCCATTCTTGACTTCCAGACCACAAGTGGAAACTTCACCATCAAACTCGGCGGAAGCATCGAATGTGACGGCATTTACCATCACATCACCAACCATCTTGCCATTGATGCTTGCACTGGTAGCCTCGATGTTACCCTCGATGGATGCGTTGTCAAGATAGACATTGGAAGCGGTAATATCACCCTTGACAAAACCGTGACGTCGCCCGCCGTATGAATGGGTCCCTCAAAGACACCCTCGATAATGATATCGGTAGAGCTATTCAGCGTACCGCTGATATTGACTTCCTTTGCAAAGAAAGTCTCACCCTTTTTGGCGGACCCCTGCGCAGGAGTCTTGACAGTATTCACTGGCTGAGAAGTGTGCTTAGACTTCAGCGTGTCGTCAGTCGTCTCGTGGAAGTCCACGACATCCACAACAGGCTTTTCCTGCTCACGTGATGCCTGCGGATAAGAAGAACGCATAGCGTCGTCTACTGCGTTGTTATTGCCAGCAGGACGGGGAGAACTTCCACCATTGTACTGCTTGCGAACATTGTTGTCTTTTTCAGAAGAGAAGAAACCCATAATTTTACTCCTTTGTTGTTGTGTGTATACTCTTTATTACAAAGCCGAACTTCAACGGTATCGACTATGCGACTGTGGAACTGTTTTGAACAGACAAAACGTAGCTTGCTACTGCAATATCTGCTAAAGAAGAAGAATAATTACTCGGTAAATGTCCAACGGAAATAGGTGCAACTTCCATAAGAAACGTCTTACTTTCGCCAGTCTTTTCGTTGTGTTCAACTCCGACTGTAAAAGTAAATGGGAGAGCTTTTGCATTGCTACCCGATATCAAGGCAATTATTTCTTTTACTTTTTTCATGTCTGGTGCATACGAATAATCGCTCGATGCAGGAATCATACTACATACTTCACCGTTAAATGCATTGATTAACCACTTTGAATTCCAATCGGTGAAACGAGACACGAAGAACAGAGAGTCGTATGCATCTTCGCCATAAGTAGAAAGCAAATAATTTCTAAAGCTTTTCCGTTTGTTTCGGATACATTGGCTTTCGCATTCGTTTGGGTTTGAACTAATTCGCCTAAGCGAAACAAATTCACCTCGAAGCAAAGAACCTCTACGGCATAGTTCACGACCAGTCAAAAGAAGCGTTTTACAGCCAAAAATCCCGTCGTCGATAGCTTCTTGAGGGATTCTTACGAACGGAACATTAAAACCAATTCCAAAAGTTGCATTCCAACCAGACACGAAATCGTTGTTGCCAATAGGAACAACGAATTTATACGTGTTCAGCAAATCCCATCCGGAGACAAATTCATTGCAAACTCCATCAATGCGCATGATTTCATGTCCATTGGAAAAGAAGATGTCATATTTAGATGGGAGACTGAACATATGACGGTCACGATTATAGCCACGAGCAACCTCAAGAACTTCCTCAATGTTGCGTTTCATGTTCCAACTGTTATCGATTTGAGCCACAAATGCTATATCAGCAGGAATTGAGCGATGATAGATAACCATTGAGCTTGCCATGTCTATATTCACCGTCCTTTCCAACGCAGGTTTTTTACCTGTGTAAAACTCTAAAAGAAGGGGCTTTTCAGCCCCTGTACCGCAACCGTTCTCGCCACTCGGTACTTGTTTCGGTTTGACAATGCTTGCTTGTATGGAAAGCACCACATCGTGGCGTGTGCGGAACAAGCATCATCTTCGTGGTATAGTTGAGAGGCCCGCACATAATGGATGCACGACCACGTTCTTGTGGTCCCCGCATTGCTGTCTACACCTAGCAGGTGCAGCAGAGGGTAATTTTAATGTCGTGCCCAAGACAATGCGCTTACAACGCGAGATAGCTGCTATTCACAGCCAATGGCGCTCCCCGTCCGATTTGAACGGAC
>ERZ779992.1832-NODE-1832-length-10268-cov-1.971115_pt1 | contig 10268 bp, 7 predicted proteins | sample MGYA00511934_ERZ779992 | MGnify/ENA primary metagenome ERZ779992 (study PRJEB29588, sample SAMEA2163248) | human gut metagenome | biome: human gut; feature: human-associated habitat; material: faeces | place: Denmark | collected 2008/2010 ...
GGCGCGGGCTTGGCTCCGATGCGCAGCCACATCATGCACCTGTTCAAGACCGAGAAGACGAAGCGTCCCGTATCGTTCTGGTACGGCGCCCGCGCGCTCAAGGAGGTGCCGTATATGGATGAGTTCCTCGAAATCCAGCGGGAGTTCCCGAATTTCAAGTTCCATCTGGCGCTCGACCGTCCGGATCCCCAGGCGGATGCCGCCGGAGTGAAATATACGCCCGGATTCGTGCACAACGTGCTGTATGAGAATTACCTGAAGAACCATCAGGCTCCCGAGGACAATATTTACCTCATGTGCGGTCCTCCGATGATGATTTCGTCGGTGGTGAAGATGCTCGACAGCCTGGGCGTGCCCTCCGAGAATATTCTTTACGATAATTTCGGCAGCTGATAGAGGTCTATATTCTGATGTAAAAAGAGGTTACGGTGTAAACCGTAACCTCTTTTTTGTCGGTAGAAGCTGCTTGACAAGGGTATGGATCGGAAAATTCCCGGCCAATTCAGGGATTCTTGTCCTGCAGGTTGTAAAGAGTCCTGTTAATTTCCCGAAGGCTTCTCTGCGGTCATTCGGAAATCGACGGGAATGACGAGACTGACCTTTACGGCGTCACCTTTTTCGTCGCGGCCCGGTGTCCATTTCGGCGAGGATTCCAGTATCCGGGTCACTTCATCGCTGAAGCATTTATCCGGGGACTGCAAAATCTTTATGTCGCCGACGCTGCCGGCTTGATCGACAGTGAATTGTGCTACGACTTTCCCGCCGAGATTATTTTTGAAAGCCTCCGCCGGATAACGGATCTGACTGTTTACCCAGTTGTGGAAAGCCTTCATATCTCCGCTCTGGAATGAGGGCATCTGCTCTGTCTGTTCGAGTGCGAGCGTGGCATTGCAGACGGCGATCTGGGAGTAAGCGGTTTCATCCCGTATTTGGACTTTCGAAGCTTTCCCTGTCGGCGGCCTTTCCGGGAAGATAGGCGGCGTATTTCTCGCGCATTTCGGGCGTGAGATTCTCTGTTCCTACGATGCTATAGGTACCACTGGGAAGTGTAAGAGAGCGCAGGCCGGTGACGGGATCCGTCTTGAAATCGGTGACTTCCCCATCGACTACGAGCAGTAGGTCGTAGTCTTCGTTTTCCGGGGAGGCTGTTTTTTCGGCGGTTTCCGCTGGCGGGTCGGTCGGGGTGTAAGCTGACGGCAATTTGTCCTGGATGCGGATTTCTGCCGCTTTGGAGGTGAATCCGAAAGCTGCCAGCAGGCCGGTGACGATGGGGAGCATTGCGATCAGGCGGAGCAGAGCGTATCTGCTCTTCATAGGCGTTGTCATCATTTGGATTCGTTTTTTTGTTAATGAATTGGTTAATGAATTGGACAGACCGTCGGCTACGTCCGGACTGTAACCGAACTGCTGCGTGAAGATGGTTTTCAGATAATTTCCTGTGTCGTGCCCCTCGGCGAGTACGTCGCGGTCGGCTTCGAACTCTTCCACTTCGGTAAGTGCGCGTGCTGCGAGCCACGCGAAAGGATTCCACCACAGCAGGGCTTTCAGGCTCTCCATAACGATCCGTTCGAGCGAATGGCGGTGGATGACGTGACTCTTTTCGTGGGCGAAGATCGCCGCAATGTCTTTTTCTGCGACGGAGCGGCTGATATAAATCGTGCGGAAGAAGGAGAACGATGCGATTTGAGCAGTAGGGCGTACCAATACGATACGTCCGATTCGTTCCTGTGTACTGTGTCGTCGCAGGCGTCGGATCAGAAGCGCTTGCCGGAACATGGAAGAGAGTAGAAGAAGTACTCCGCAACCGTACACGATCCATATCGCTGCCTCGTAATCGAACGCGGCGGCGGAAACGGAGGGGGCGGTGAAGGTGGTTTTGGCGGGAGTGCCTGCGGTGGCGTAAATCACCTTGCCCGGCCAGACCGGAATTCGGAGCAAGGGAATGAGAGCCGCCGCGAGGAGCGACCCCGTGAGGCAGAGCCGTGCTGCGAGGTACCCCGTGCAATTGCGCAGAAACAGCAGGTATGCGCCGTACAGTATGCCGCTGCAAACGACTGTTTCGAGGATGTATCGGACGATCTCTTTCATGACTTGTCGGTTTTATGTCGGGCTTGCCGGATGATGGCGAGGATTTGTTCGGTTTCTTGTATCGAAAGGTCTTCTCGCCGGGAGAAGAAAGAAACCATTTGGGCCAACGACCCGTCGAAGTAGGAGTTCAATATCGAAGAAACAACCGTCTTGGCGTACTCTTCTTTGGGAACGAGCGGGTAGTATTCGTAACTTTTGCCCCGTTCCGTACGTCCGACGTAGCCTTTGTTCTCGAGTATTTTGACGAAAGTGGCGATGGTCGTATATTTCGGTTTGGGCTCCTGCATTGCGGCGATGAGATCATTGATGGAACCTGCGCCCAGTTGCCAGAGGATCTGCATGACCTCTTCTTCGCCGCGTGTCAGTTTTTTGAGGGTGGTATTGTCTGTTTTCATTGTGTTTTTATTGGTTTACTACAAATTTAGTACTAAAATTTTAGATGTGCAAATAAATCTACTAAAAAATTAGATGAAAAGGTTGTTTTGTTCGGAAGCGATATTTTAATTTGCCCGTGCCTTGTACGATTTTACGTAGGTTGCGCCTCGGAAAACTGTAAACAAGTTCCCGTTTTCTCTCGGTTTTCACTATCTTTGCAGAAGATAGGAGGCGGTTCGGCAATCTTTGCGTGCAAGCCCGCACGATTGCACTCACCTTTCACTATCTTTGCCGTATGAAAAATATCGTATTTGATCTGGGAGGTGTGGTTTTCGGGCGCGATCCACGTAAGTGGGAGCCGGAATTTATGGAGTTCTTCGCGTTCATCCATGCGGAGAAAATGCCGGAATTTTGGGTGGATTACGACCGGGGCACCCTTACGCTCGATGAGGTCGTCCGTATATTGAGCCGGGAAAAGGCGTGCGATGAGCGGGTCACGGCCCGTTTTATTCGGGATGCGATCGACCGGCAGGAGGAGATCGTCGAAACCCGTGCGTTGGTCGGCGACCTGAAACGGGCCGGTTATAAGTTATATGTGCTGTCGAACATGTCGCGGGAGTTCATCGACTTCCTGCGCAAGATGCCGGTTTACCGCTGTTTCGACGGGGAGGTCATCTCCTGCGAAGAGCAGGTCGTGAAGCCCGAGCCGGAGATCTACCGTCGTCTGCTCGATCGTTATTCGCTCGATCCGGCCGAAACCCTTTTTATCGACGACCGTCCGGTGAATCTCGAAGCCGCCCGTACATTCGGTATTTCGACTTTTCTGTTCCGTCACCGCGAAGCGCAGCGGAGCTGCGATGAGTTGCGGAAAATGCTGTTGTGAAACGGGCGCTCCCGGCTCGGAGCCGAAATCATAAATTTTCGTTTATGAAGGCGTTGTGGATAAAAATTGTCCTATTGGCCGTCGCACTACCGGGCGTTTGGGGAAATGTTGCGGCGCAGGTAACCATCTCTGCCGATTTCGATACGGGCAGCATCGGGTCGGTCCGCCGGATCGATTCGGTGCGGATGCTTCATGCCGCGAAAAATTCGCTGGAGGTGATGAGCTTCGGAATACGGTCGCGCATTGACCCCCTCAATCCCGTCGATACGGCCCTTCTGCCCAGCAGCCGCTGGGTCCATTTTCGCCTGGAAGGGGTGAAGGGAAAGCTGATGTTTCTGCATATTCCCAATACCGAGATGGTGCGGCCGTTTTATTCGTACGACGGGGAGGAATACCTACGCTTCGATGCAGGCGAATGTTCGCTGCCGCAGACGGTCTATAAATATTTCCTGCACGACACGGTTTATGTCGCTTATTTCCTGCCTTACAGTCATGCCCGACATAAAGCCAAAGCCGACGAGTGGGCATGTTCGCCTTTCGTGCGACGTCAGCGGATCGGCCGGAGCGGAGAAGGACGTCCGATCGAAATGCTGATCCTCACGGATGCCACTGTTCCGGACAGCCTCAAGCGCCGGGTGTGGATTCACTCCCGTGTGCATACCAGCGAAGCACCTGCTGCATGGTATCTCGAGGCAATGATCGACGAACTGCTTTCCGATGCGCCTCTTTCGCGGGAGATTTTGCGCCGCACGGTTTTCTACGTGGTTCCCGAGACCAATCCTGACGGTGTTCGGGGCGGTTATTCCCGTTCCACGGCGCAAGGTGTCAATCTTGAAATCAACTGGGATCGGCCCGACTCCCTGACACAGCCTGAAGTGAGGGTCCTGAAACGCACGATCGACAGCCTTTCGACAGAGCGTCCTTTCGACGTAGCGTTGAATCTTCACTCCCAGAGTGCGCCGTTCGTGACGTACTGGATTCATACGGCGAAATCGACCTCTGCAAAAATGTATCGACGCAAGATGCTGCTGTCGGCCCTGACGGGCGCCCATACGCCGTATTACCGTCCCATCGACCAGCGTTTTTCGGAAGCTGCTCCCCGGTATGCCGAGGGTTGGTTCTGGCAGCGCTTCGGCGAGAGAACGCTGGCCGTGACGTTCGAAACGCCCTATACTTATTATAATAACGATCCGGCAGGGGAATGGGTTTCCCGGGAGAGTTTGGCTGAATTGGCACATGCGTCGCTGTTGGCCTTGAGCGACCTGCTCGATTTGGGCGGCAGCGAGCGACGGCAGGCTGATTCGGAGCGGATGAAGGCGCGGGGCAAATGGTTGCGCCGCACGGCGAAGGACCGTCAGTTTTTCGGCGGTTCCTATCTGGTCGCGGAGCGGAAAGGGGCCTCCGTATCGTTCGTTTTTCCCGATGTGGCCGAAGGTCGGTATGAAGTGTTCAAGTGGATTCCCGGACCGCTGGATAAGAAATTCGCACGCGAGGAAAACCGGTGGCAGCCGATCGGCGAGGTCGTGCAGGAGCAGGCGGGGCGGCTCGTGTGGCGTTACCAGGCTGCGGCTCCGGGCGATGTGCTGGATGTGATTTTGCTCGTACCTAAATCGGAGCGATAGGGTGAAGTACAAGGGGACAAAAATTGTAAAGTTGTGTCTTCTGCGCTTATTTTTGTGTTCGAAGTGGGAATTTTTTGAACGGCTCGCTGCAATTGGAATTTTTGACTTGTCAGGCTTTCACTTGGTAAAAAGAAAGTCAGGCAACTCTTGAAGAGTTGCCTGACTGTGGGGTTTCTTCATCGTTTGTAGCGAGAGAGAGACTTGAACTCTCGACCTCATGATTATGAATCATGCGCTCTAACCAGCTGAGCTATCTCGCCATAGCTTTCCGTTTCAAAGCGAGTGCAAATATAAACCAAAAAGTTGAACGGACCAAATCTTTCTCCGAAAAATATGTCCTGAAAATGCATGTTGAATCGTATGGCATTGATTTTGACGGGTAAAGGGAAGTAAAATGAGAATCGTATATGGTGCAAGCGAAGACTTCCGACTTTCAACCTCTGCCGCTCAAGATACTCAATGTCTTGTCCCTCCTGGCCGGAGCATCTCTGCTCGTGGCCGTTTCGTGGGAGATTCTCCTGGGGGACCCGCGGCATTATTCGACTGACTACCTGCTGTTGCAAGGGATCGTCTGTGTTGTTTTTCTGGCCGATTTCTTTGCCCGGATGTGGATGGCTGACCACAGTTGGCGTTTTTTCTTTCGCAATCTCTATTTCTTTCTTCTTTCCGTTCCCTATTTGAATATCGTCGATTGGATGGGGATCGAACTTTCGCATGCGGAAGCGATGCTGATGGGACTCGTACCTCTTTTGCGGGCTTTGCTGGGGCTGTATGTGCTTTTCACCTGGATCATCAATAATCGGGTTACGCGATTGCTGACCTCCTACGTCTTGTCGATGTTGGTGTTCACCTATTTCGCCGCTTTGATTTTTTATGATTACGAGATCGAAGTCAATCCTGCGTTGCACGATTTCGGCGATGCGATCTGGTGGGCCAGTATGAACCTTACGACTGTCGGTGCCGATATCTTTGCCGTGACGGCCGTCGGTAAGATATTGACGGTGTTGCTCCCTACGTTGGGAATGATGATGTTCCCGATTTTCACGGTGTATGTCACTCAGATTTATACGCGCAACAGAAAGTCCGACTCTTGATCGGAGTCGGACTTTGCGCATGGGATCCGCTTTCGGACGGATTATTTTTTTTGTTCCCGGAGCAGGTCCCGAATCTCCGTAAGCAACAACTCCTCCTTGGACGGTTCCGGCACCGGTGCCGGCGCGGCTTCCTGTTTTTTCTTCATCAGCTTGTTCATCATCTTGACCATCAGAAAGACGCAGAAGGCCAGGATAGCGAAATCCACGCACTGTTGGATGAATGCGCCGTAATTCCACCAGATCGGTTCCGCAGGAACACTCTCCGCCGTACCCGACCCGATTGCGTCGGTCACTACGTGTGTCGCTTTCGAGGAGAGGTCGCGCACCTTGCTGATGTCGAGCCGCAGCGACGAGAAGTCCGTATTGCCGATCAGGGCGCCGATGGGCGGCATCAGGATGTCATTGACCAACGATGAAACGATTTTTCCGAACGCACCGCCGATGATTACGCCGACAGCCATGTCCATTACGTTGCCCTTGAGGGCAAATTCCCGAAATTCTTTGAAAAAAGACATATACGTTGATTTTTAAGGTTAATTGTGGCAAATGCAATACGATAATATACAAAGATACGAATAAGCCGAGTGCAAAAGCAAATTTTATTTGCATTTTGCCGAGGCGAAGAAATCAAAGATACTATTTATTTGCAAAAAGAAAAACCGGTCCCGCTGATTTTTCGGGGACCGGTCGGTGATATATTCCGGAAGAGAGTTATTCTTCCACTTCTATCAGGATGGCATCGGTTGCGACGTTGTCGCCTTCCTGTACGAGAATCTGTTTGATCGTACCCGCCACGTCGCTGGTGATCGAGTTTTCCATCTTCATCGCCTCGAGGATAACCACCTCCTGTCCGGCTTTTACCTTGTCGCCGACCTTCACCTTCAGGGCGATGACCTTGCCCGGCAGGGGAGCGGTCACCTTGTGGCCCGTGATGGCTTTGGCTTCGACCTTGTGTTCGCTCTGGGCGGCCGTTTTCGGAGCGTCTTTGGCTGCCGTCGCTTCGTAGGCTTTCTTCTTCTGGTCGGTGAGGAACGTCTTGGCAACCATCGGGAAGAGCTCGAGCAGAAGCACCTCTTTTTCATTGGCAGCGAGCTTTACGCCTCCTGCTTCGGGCAGTTCGGGATTGGACTGCATTTGGTATTTCGACGTATCGTAGGGAATCTCTTCGCGTACACCGCAGATCTTGAACCGGAATTCGGGGTCGATCTTCACCGGCGTTTCACCGTATTCACCTTTTACAAGGGCAACGAATTGCGAACTCTTGGTCGTGTACATCGGCCGCCCGGCCTTTTCGTCCAATGCGCAGCTTACGGCCTGGGCACCCACGATCTGCGAGGTCGGGGTCAGACGTACGGTCGGGATCAACTCCATGGCGCGGGGCAAAATTTCTTCGGCCTTGAGCTGCTGGAGCTGTGCCACCATGTTGGAGTACATGCCGCCCGGGATTTCGGCCTTCTTGACCAGTTCGTTCGGTGCCGGGAATCCGAAATGGGCCTCGATCTTGTGGCAGGCGTCGAGCAGCGTCTCTTCGTCGTCCGCTTGCGCTGCTTTGATCGCACGGTCGAATTCGGCGTCGATCTCCTTCGGAAGTTCGTCGGTGAGCGGGTTGAAAGGCTTCGGCATAGGCTTCTCTTTGCCGAAGACCGAAATTTCGAGCTCTTTGCGGATCTCCTTGAGCTGGGTGTTGATTTTGGCAACGGCCTCCATATTGACTCCCGTATCGATCCCCAGTTTCTTGCAGAAGACGTAGATCAACTCGATAGCCGGCGCTCCCGTACCGCCGCTGAAGTACCAGCAGTTGGTATCGACGATATCGACTCCTGCGACGATCGCCGCCAGCACCGATGCCAGACCGTAGCCCGGGGTGCAGTGGGTGTGGAAATCGATGGGGACATTCAGATTCTGCTTGAAGAGCTTCACCAGTTTGCTCACGCGGTGGGGCGGGATCAGACCCGACATATCCTTGATCGTGATCATATCGGCTCCCAGCGCCTCCATCTGCTTGGCTTTCGAGAGGAAGTATTCGTCCGTGAATACCGGCTTCGGGTTCTTCTTGCCCATCAGTTTGCCGAAGAACCCGATTTCCGGATATTTCGGATCGACCGTATAACATACCGCACAGTCGGCGATACCGCCGTACTGCTTCACGTATTTTACGGTCGATTTAACGTTATTCACGTCGTTCAGGGCATCGAAGATACGCATGATGCCCAAGCCGCTCTGAATCGAGTTACGGCAGAAGCCGTCGATGATTTCGTCCGTATAGGGGGCGTATCCGAAGAGGTTGCGGCCGCGCGAAAGGGCCGTGAGCTTCGATACGTTTCCGATTGCCTTGTGAATGGTTTCCAGGCGGGTCCAGGGATTTTCGTTCAGGTAGCGCATTACCGAGTCGGGCACTGCGCCGCCCCAAACTTCCATGGCGTAAAAGTTCGCATCCTTGTAGAAAGGAAGGCAGCGGTCGATTTGGGCCTGGTTCATTCGTGTAGCGAAAGACGACTGTTGGCCGTCACGCAACGTAAGATCTCTGATTTTTAATGATTTGGCCATTGTATTGAATTTTTAATGGTTGTTTCCCTTCCTTTGGGCTCGCCCCGCTTTTTTCGGGGAAGAGCCGTATTGTTATTCGAATAACAAATATAGTGAACAAATTTGGATTTCCAAATTTTGTGCAAAAATTTTTAATAAATAATTTCTGCCCCGATTATCGTTTCTAACGAAGCGGAAAAAGGCGTCGAATGGATTTTTTTAATCGTTGTGAAACAATAGGTTACGGCGTGTTGCCGAGAGTCGGTTCCGGACACCGGATTTGCCTCTGTTCCTGACCGGGTTTCGGGGAATGCGGGAGCGTGGGAATTCGTGCCGCCGGTTCCGAAAGAGATGTCGAACCTTATGCGGGAACAGATTTTTCGAATTTCGTATCTGGGATTCCGGATCGTGTCGCTGCCTTTTTATTTTGTTTTAGATACTTCGCCTCGGCAAAATACAAATAAAATTTGCTTTTGCACTCGGCTTATTCGTATCTTTGTCATTCGTAGGACAGGCGTCGATCCTTTCGGGGATATTTTGACGATTCGCGGGAGGAGCGTGGCCTTGTCCGTTACTCATTTTCGGAAAATTTACGATTTACAATGACTCCTACGGCCGTACTGCTCACCGTGCTCGGGTATATCGCGATGCTTTTCGTCGTTGCGGGAATCGCCGGAAGGCGGGTGTCGAACACGGGCTTTTTTACCGGTAACCGGGAGAATCCCTGGTATGTGGCGGCTCTGGCAATGGTCGGGGCGGCGATGTCGGGCATAACTTTCGTGTCGGTGCCGGGGTCGGTTGCGGCCGATTCGTTCTCCTACCTGCAAATGGTGCTGGGCTTTACCGTCGGGCAGATGGTGATCGCCTTCGTGCTGATTCCGCTTTTCTACCGGCTGAAGGTCGTTTCCCTGTACGAATATCTCGACGGACGTTTCGGTATGACGACCCACCTTACGGGGGCCTGGTTCTTTTTCATATCCAAAATGTTCGCCGCAGCATTGAAAGTTTACGTCGTCTGCACCGTGCTGCAGGTGCTGGTGTTCGACCCGTTCGGCGTGCCGTTCGCGGTCAATGCGGCTTTCCTGGTCGGATTGGTCTGGCTCTATACCTGGCGGGGCGGTGTCCGTTCGGTCGTCTGGACGGATATTCTGCATACGTGTTGTCTGGTGGGGAGTATCGTGCTCTGCATCGTCTTTATCATGCGGAGCCTCGGTCTGACATCGGCCGGAGTCGTGCAGGCCGTTTGCGATTCGCCGATGTCGCGCATCTTCTTTTTCGAGGATGCCGGGTCGGCCCGTTATTTTTGGAAAATGTTTTTCGGAGGTGTCTTCACGCTGGTCGCTATGACCGGTTTGGATCAGGATATGATGCAGCGGAACTTGAGCTGCCGCTCACCTTGGGATTCGCAGATCAATATCGTGATTACGGCTTTCAGCCAAATGGCGGTGATCCTGCTTTTTCTGGTGCTCGGCGTGCTGCTCTACCTCTACGCCGGACACACCGGGCTGGAGCTTCCGGCCAAGAGCGACCAGGTCTTCTCGCTGGTGGCCGTGGACGGGGGACTGCCGCCCGTTGTCGGCATCCTGTTCGTCGTCGGGCTCATCTCGAGCACCTATTCGGCCGCCGGATCGGCCCTCACGGCCCTCACCACCTCCTTTACGGTCGATATCTTGGAGGGTA
>ERZ779992.1834-NODE-1834-length-10262-cov-2.375625_pt1 | contig 10262 bp, 8 predicted proteins | sample MGYA00511934_ERZ779992 | MGnify/ENA primary metagenome ERZ779992 (study PRJEB29588, sample SAMEA2163248) | human gut metagenome | biome: human gut; feature: human-associated habitat; material: faeces | place: Denmark | collected 2008/2010 ...
AGGCACCAATGCGTTATGTTTTGGAATTTTTTACCATCATTTTATCCCCCCAACAAAATTTTGTCAATACCTTATTCCCTTGAGTTTCCGCATTTCCTTACAAAACGCCCATGTCTATTGATATAAGTTATCAACAACTTTCAAAAAAACACCAAAATATAAGGAATCTTCTTTCATTTTGATGTAAAATTAAGTTACCAAACAAAAATCTCAAAGTGCCTTTCAAAACCGGAAAAGAAATTCACTGCTGACATTACCTACGGCATGCTGGCTTCTGGAAGCTGCCTGCTGACCGATGTCGTCGACAAACTTCATGAACCTTCCAAAAAAATCAATGTCGTTGACCGCTTATCAAAGCATCTTGATAAAGGTACTCCGGCATCTGCGGCTGCTTCTTACCTTCAGCAGGTGAGAAATTGGGTGCCTGCCGCCCCCGTGATTCATATCGATGACAGCGATGTGGTAAAACAAGATGGTTACAAATTTGAATCACTTGGTATTGTCAGGGACGGCTCTGAAAGCACATCCACTAAAAATGTGTACAAAAAGAGGTATCATGTTACAGAAGCTTGTGTCCTTACTACCAGCAATCATCCTGTCAGTATTTTTTCAAAAATACACTCATCCGCTGAAAAGGGTTACAAATCTGCTAATGTGATCACCTTTGAGGCCATGGAACAAGGTGCCGCACTTTTTAAAAGGGCGACTTTTTGCATGGATCGCGGTTATGATGACAACAAGATGTTCCTGAAACTTGATGATTTGGAACAGGATTACGTCATCCGCCTTACCTCTAAAAGAAAACTTTTATACCACAACAAATGGACTCCTGCCACAGAATTGCGCGACCGCAGAAAAGGCAAGATCAAGACCAGTGTTTTCTACAGGGGAAAAGAGCATGAAGCTTATCTATCACATGTTAGAGTGCAGATCACTGCATCCAGAAAGGACATTTATCTGGTCCTCGTTTATGGCATTACGGAACATCCGATGATGCTTGCCACCAATAAGGAGATCAAATCAAAGGAAGATGTGCTCCGGGTGGCCCGGATATATTTTTCCCGATGGAGAATTATGCCGATATCTGCATAATGCGCCATCTCAAATGATAATTCGTATGTTTTATCACTTTTTCGTGGAAGATAATCAAACACTTGATTTACAGGCATCCACTTATAGTCTGCATTTTTTGTGGTCTTTGTATTTTCCCTCGAAAAAATCTGAGTGATATCTATATCAAACTCATCATTTGGAGGAAAATTTAACCTAGATGCAATTCCATTACTATTTTTATCTTTGATACGTATAGCGAATTTCCATCCTTTTTCAATTGCATGTGCAAAAATGTTATAGTTTTCATATCCTCTATCAGCAACAAGAATAACATTCTCTAGTTTCGATCTGTCAATCATTGTTGCACATGCTCTAAACTCGTTGTAATCCGCTGCTGTTTGCACTAAAACATCGGTGTATATACGATTCAAAACATCATAAAAGGCATTTAGATGTAGTTTATTAACAATTGAACCATGCTGATTACGTTCCCAAAAAGTTTCTGGATCCTTTTGATTGGTTGCAATGGTCAAGTTACTTCCATCACATGCAATTAAACGATAACCATGATAATTATTAGTAGTTGGAAGGTTGTCATCCGTAAAAGATTTAAGCAAATATTCAAAAGCCTCTGGAAGTACTTTTGAACGTTGTTGCATAAATGCTGACACAGACGGAGTATTTTTGTTAAAATCAAAGAAATCAAGTAGTTCTTTACTCATAGTAGCTCCACCCGAATTCATCATGATTCCAATAAAAGTTTTGAAATCAATTTTCCGTTTTCGAGAGAAATCGACATTGGGATTTCGAAGAAATAAACATGGATTGTTAGCTAATTCCGAAATATGATTCTTTAGAGAATCTGAAACTTGATTGGTCATCTTAACTTAATGACATTGCCCTGATGGGTCTTTTTTCCATCCGCAGATATGGTTCCTTTCTCACGAATGGAGGTTTCTGCTTCATTTAATCTCGTCATTAATTCAATCTATTCGCATGTAAATTTGCAACACATTCTACATTTGTATTACGTTTTTGGAACGCTCACGGAGATATTCTATTCCTTCTCTCCCATCACTCCGCCATTCTTTTTTGCCTCTTCCTGCATTTCCTTTTTCACTTGTTTAAATGTTTTTCCCGACACATCCACATCGGTTACCGTGACTTTGAGAGAATCATCATCCTCAAGCACATACTTTTTGTCTTTTTGCGCTTTTTTTTGCTCACTGGCATCTGTCTCTTTAATTGCATCTGTTTTTGCACTTGCCTTTGATATGTTGGCATCATCGTTGTTTGCTCCCATAAAACTATGGGCAAAATATCCCCCTGTCAAAAACAGCAATGCCATAACAACTATGGCGATATGTACTTTCTTGCTTTTAATTTTATTCATATTACCATGTCTCCTTTCATCATGATTTAGTCAACGACAAATAACACACACCCTTCGGAGTACATTTCGCTGTAAATACCCGGTGTTTAGTGTACGATTTTTTCTTTGCTGACCATTTTATGTCTCCCGAAATCCAATATTTAGCCGGCGATCTGCTTTTACTCGCTGAAGATGTATACCCTGATTTTCTATTGACATAAGATGCGCCATTATAACGATAATAAATGTATTCCTTATCCGAAACATACGCATATGTGCCATTATACTTAAATTCCGTAGATTGCTCTAGTCTTAATAATTTTTTCCCTTAAGATGATGACACCTCATATATATGAAAACTAAATCCCGTTTTGTATCCAGCAGCCTTCGCTTGAGCACTAATCATACTACTTGTTAAACTAGTCGGAAACAACTGTTGATATGTAATTTCCGTTTCAGTAATAACTAAATCATCCTCATGTATAACATTAGACCTTTTACTTGTTGGAACCATACCCTCCTGTACTATTCTACTCAACAACATATCACTGTTTGTTGAATAATTACTTGCCACCTTATCGGTTGATGTCTTTATGCTCTCAATAGTTATAACATCTCCTTTAGCAATTTCTGCCGCCGAAACATCTGTAACTTGAAGCATCGTCAATGCACACATTAGAGCCATTCCTATTACTTTTTTCTCATTCTTACTTATCTCTTCTTTTTTTTATTATAATACTTTTTATTATTTTAGCAAGAAATATTTTTATAACCTTCCTTGTCACAAAATCCCAAAAAACATGTGGGAGCAATGTCATTAAGTTAAGATGACCAATCAAGATCTTAGCATCAGAAATGATGCTAGGGTCTTTTTATTTTGTAATAAATGCTTGACATATGATTCGAAATGTGCGGCCGCTATTGAATGATAATGAGGTAGCGAAAGCGGCCCTTGTAATTAAGAACATCTTGATTGCAAGGAGGTAACGCATATGAGCAATTACTTTTGTATAACTATTGTGAATTGATAACAACACATGTAATAAAACAAACGAAAGACAATGATAAAACAAAACAGGTGAACTTTACAATCGCCATTTATATTTGTAGAGAATATCTCCGTAATAAACGCAATTTTAGTCCACCTGATGTGATTAACCTAATAGAAAAGCATGTATTACCAGTAAGACCTGGTCGAAAAGACCCTCGCAAAGTCAAACCCCAGGCATCTGTAAGCTTTCCATATAGAGTGGCTTAATCATAGATAATTATAAGTTTTTTTGACAGATAAACAATCTGTCTTTTTGTATGTCAAAATTCTTAACTTAATGACATTGGTCCGAAGACTGTTTTTTTTTACAAAAGTCTATATATGAGCATTATTTAAAAAGCAGCATAAAAAAGCATAAGTTCGTGACAAATTGCCACAAACTTATGCTATTTTTTTTGACTATTCTCCCACAAAATGATAAAATACAATTATATCTTTGTTTTGAGGAAAAAAACTATATACTTACGTCGGGAGGAGGTTACTTAAGATGAATTATGACGAGAGTATCTATAAAGAAAAAGCGAACAGGCGGGCGCGGAAAATCTGGCTTGTTTTCGCCATTTTACTATCAGCCAATTACGGCTCTGACACAGCAAACGGACTACGGACCGGTCCTTATTATTTAACCTTTTTACTTCTATGCTGGGTTCCCTTTATTATCGGACAAATTCTATTAAAAGTAAAAGGTATGTCAACCGATTGGTACAAATATGGAATTGCCGTTGGATATGGTATCTTCTATTCCTTTGTACTGATTACCAGCCCATCCAACATTGCATTTACCTACATACTGCCGGTAACCAGTCTTTTGGTTTTATACAAAAACCAGAAATTTATGATTCAATACGGCGTTGCCAATGCGTTAATCATCATAGCCAATGCAGTTGTTAAATATATGAACGGATTCAACACCGATGCCGATGTCAAAGAATTTACTTTGCAGCTTTCCTGCATTATTCTCTGCTACATCTGCTATGTAATGTCCATCCGTCATTTGAATGAATCGGACGGCTCCATGTTAAACTATGTAAAAGATGATTTGCACCGTGTTGTAACAACGGTTGAGCAGGTAAAAGACGCAAGTAATTCAATTGTTGACGGCGTTACCGTTGTCCGCGAACTTGCGGTTGAAAATAAACACGGAGCGGATGTCGTTGTACTCGGCATGAATGAGCTGACCGCAAACAATCAGACCTTGCAGGATAAAACAAATTCGTCACTCGATATGACAACGGATATCAACACGCAGGTAATCAATGTTTCTTCCTTAATTGAGCAGATGGTTGAACTTACCAAAGAATCCGGCGAACATGCTGCTACCAGCAGTAAAGATTTGGACGGCGTAGTTGAGACCACTTCAACGATGGCGTCATTATCCGCAGAGGTAGAAAATGTATTAAAAGAGTTCAAATCTGAATTCGAGCGCGTAATTACGGAAACCGGAACGATTGAGGATATTTCAAGCCAGACAAATCTTTTAGCACTGAATGCTTCGATTGAAGCGGCTCGCGCCGGTGACTCCGGTCGGGGATTTGCTGTTGTTGCTGACCAGATTCGAGTGCTGAGCACTGAAACACAGACCTCTTCCGGACAGATTCGCGATGCGCTGACCCGCTTGTCAGAAACTTCCGCAAAGATGACTTCCGCAGTCGAGCAAACGCTTGAACTGATTCAGCAGTCGCTAGAAAAAGTTACGCTGACAAACAAAAGTGTCGAAAAAATCACAACAGATTCCAAAGAACTCGGTGACCACATTCAGGTAATCGATTCCGCCATAAAAGAAGTAGAAACCTCGAATACACAGCTGGTTTCTAACATGGAACAGATTTCCTCCATTGTGGATAAGATGACAAAAAGCATTTCTCATTCAGATGGAACAACCCATGCAATGCTTAGTAAATATGCAGAAACAGCAACAAATATCAACAGCATTGAACATATCGTAGAGGGCTTGATGACAGAACTTGGTATCGGTGGCTTTATGGGTGTTGAAGATTTGCGTGCCGGCATGAAAGTTATGCTTTTGCAAAACGATAAAAGCAAACATCCAAAAGAGTATCACGGTGAAATTGTAAAGCGTACAGACCAGAGTTTATTAGTCGCCATCAATCCGAAAAATCCTCTGCCAGTCACCAAAACAACCTGGCAGATGCAAATTACGGCAGGAAATATTTTGTACTGCTGGGAATCCGTAAACTGGAAAATGGTAGAACAAGATGGCAGGAATTTGTGTCTGATTGAGCTCCGCTCACTTCCAAAGATTCACAATCGCCGTAAATACCCTCGTATGGATTTGTATAATTTCTGTCAAATCACCATACTGGAAACCGGCGAAAGTTATATGGGTAAAATGGAAAATATCAGTGCCAATGGTTTTGCTTTTGTATCCGGCAATGAATTTTTCGCTGACTGCAAAGGTCAAAAAATCCGCCTTGAAATTGAAAACTTTGAATTAACATCAGAGAGCACTTTGGAGGGTCGTATTCTCAGAAGTTCCGACAACAATGGCATTTACATTGTCGGCTGCCAGATGCCGGAGGACAATCCGTCAATTATGAAATATGTAGCAGGCAAATTGGAAAAGCAGAAAAAATCTCCCCATCGCTAACGATAGGGAGATTATAAGGGGAGGATAAGTATTCAACGCTTTATCCGCTGAATACAGCAAATCAAGGCAGAGGGGGAATCGACCTCGATTTGCCGGTACTACTATTGTTGCCACTTTTTAGAAACTTATACATATTTTTTGATTTTTTATAAAAAATGTGATATAGTCAGTAACGTACTATTTATATCAGGAGGAAATTAGCATGGCTTTATTACAGGAATGGCGCGAATACGCCTATAGCGAAGAAATGCAGAATTCAAAAGAAGGACAGAAGTTGTGGGAGAACTATTTCACTCTGGAAAAGGGTATCTATGAAAAGTTATTAGCAAATCCATCTGAAATTGTAGAAGGTACCGTACAGGAATTGGCAGACCGCTATGAAGTACCGCTTTCCATGATGGTTGGCTTTTTAGATGGTATTAATGACAGTTTGAAAGAAGCAAATCCAATCGACGAAATGGAAAAAGATACCAAGGTAAAACTTGACATTGATTTAGAAAAATTGTACTACAACATGGTTGAATGTAAGGCAGAATGGCTTTACACACTTCCACAGTGGAACGATATTCTGCCGGAAGACAAGCGCAAGGAGCTTTATAAAAAGCAGAAGAATTCCGGTACGATTCATAATGAGAACCGTAAAGTCGGAAGAAATGATCCATGTCCATGTGGTTCCGGCAAAAAATATAAGCAGTGCTGCGGACGCTAATTAAACCACACCCATTTATTTGAATGTTTTGTAATGAAAAGAACATGAAAAATTAATAGATAATACATTGACGATTGACTTAGAAACGAGTATATTAGAAATTCGAAATTTACAAAAAAAGCGAGGTATATTCAGTATGAAAGGAAATCGTTCAATGCAGGATATGACAGAGGGAAGACCAATTTCACTGATACTGAAATTTTTCTTTCCTCTTTTATTTGGAATGTTATTCCAGCAATTTTATAACCTAGTGGACACTGCCATTGTCGGAAAGTTTTTAGGTCCGGATGATTTGGCGGCAGTTGGTGCTACGGGTTCCGTGAACTTTTTAATTCTCGGATTCTGTATGGGTGTCTGCAATGGCTTTTCCATCCCCGTTGCCCAGAAATTTGGTGCAAAAGATGAGAGCGGTCTTCGCCGCTTTGTGGCAAACAGCGTTTGGCTTTCTGTCATTTTTGCAGCCGTCATGACCGTTGTTGTCTGTATTTTGTGCCGCCAAATTTTAATTTGGATGGACACCCCGGCAAATATTTTAGAAGGTTCCTACCGCTATATCTTTGTGATATTTTTAGGAATCCCTGTCACCTACTTATATAACCTGCTTTCAGGCATTATGAGGGCACTTGGTGACAGCAAAACCCCACTCATTTTCCTCATTCTGTCCTCGGTCTTAAATATTCTTTTTGACCTTGGTGCAATTTTGATTTTACACATGGGGGTTGCAGGAGCTGCATGGGCTACCGTTACGGCTCAGGCAATTTCCGGCGTTTTGTGTTTGATTTACATGAAAAAGAAATATACGATTTTGAAAATTTCAAAGGATGAATGGAAATTAAACGGAAGCTGCATTGCCAGACTCTGTGGTATGGGAATCCCTATGGGGCTTCAGTATTCGATTACCGCAATCGGCAGTGTCGGTTTACCGACTGCCATCGGAAGTATACTTTTACAGTCGGCGGTAAATTCGCTCGGTGAAACCTATATGGCGGCGGTAACTGCGGGAAGCAAGGTGACGCAGTTCCTGTGCTGTCCGTTTGACGCAATGGGTTCCACAATGTCCACATATACCGGACAAAACTTGGGGGCCCAGAAACTTGACCGTGTAGACAAGGGAATTTTTGCATGCAGCGGATTAGCTCTTGTTTATTCTGTGATTGCCTGTGCTGCCCTTTTGTTTACCGGACAATATTTAGCACTTTTATTTGTCGACGGCACAGAAACCCGGTTAATTGAAATGATTGCTGCATTCCTTCGCTGGAACTGCATTTTCTATTTCCCATTAGCACTTGTAAACATTGTCCGCTTTACGATTCAGGGCTTGGGATTCGGAAAATTGGCTATTTTAGCCGGCGTGTGTGAAATGGCTGCCAGAAGTATTGTCGGATTCTATTTTGTTCCGGTATTCGGCTTCACCGCTGCCTGTCTGGCAAGCCCAATCGCCTGGATATTGGCAGATGTGTTTTTGATTCCGGCGTATTTTCTTGTGGTAAGGCATTTAAAGAAGGAACTTTGCATAAGCTAGGTTTTTAATTTCATAATTGTTTCTCCTAAATAAATTGGTATCTCTTGTGCCGCTCCCGCTTAGCAAACGCGTAAGGGTATCGACATGTAAACTACACATGTCTCATACCCACGTGTTTGCAGCACAATCAATACCAATTTATTTAGGAGAAACTATCAGAAATTAAGAACCTCTCCTCAAAGATTCCAGCCATTCAGCCATTTCTTTTTCACCGCAATTAACCTTCTAATATTTGGTTATGATGCCTTTGCGATCGATATTTGCAGATATTTCAGGATTCGAGTAATTTATCAAAAAAAGATGGATGGAAAGTGGGTTTGAACGCGTCAGCAGGAGACACTGGTATTTTCAGTGTCCCTGCTGCTACGCAGTTCAACAAACGGGAGTGCCCACTCTCCATCCATCTTTTTTTGATAAATTACGGAAACCAAATATGTCCCTCTTATTCATAAATTGCCTTAGCAATTTCTACTTTATTCATAGAGTACAAATGGATTCCGTCTACGCCATGCGCAAGCAGATTCTCCATCTGACGTTTGGAGTAATCTAAGCCGGCTTTTTTCAAGTCAGCCGGATTATCTTTATATTTCTCAATGGCATCTGCTAATTCTTTTGGTATTTTGGTGCCTGACATTCCGATGATGTTTTTGACCTGTCCGGCGGATGTAATCGGCATTAAACCAGGAAGAATCGGTACTGTGATTCCGGCATTACGTGCCTCGTCCAAGAAACGGAAAAATGTTTCATTGTCATAAAATAGCTGTGTAATCAAAAAGTCTACACCTTTATCCACCTTGATTTTCAGGTTTGCAATGTCTTCCGAAAGGCTTGCTGCTTCCTGATGTACTTCCGGATAGCACGCTCCTGCCACACTGAAATCAAACATCTCTTTTACATCGGTAACCAAATCCGAAGCATGGTCATAATAGCGGGCGTCAAACTGCTCATCGCTCATCCACTGCGGTTTATCGCCACGCAGCGCTAACAAATTGTGAATTCCATTGCGGTACAAATTCGTCAAGAAATTTTTCAAGAATAACCGGTCCGGAATGGCTGCACAGGTCAAATGGGTAAGTGCCTCAATCCCACACTGATTCTGAATATAAGAAGCTATGGCAAAGGTGTTTTCTGCTGTGTTGCCACCAGCTCCGTAAGTCACACTGATAAAACTTGGGTGAAGTGTTTTAAACTCATCTAATGCGTCATAAATAACGGATACATCGGCGTCCTTTTTCGGTGGAAAAACTTCCAAGGAATAGGTTGGCCGGTTTGTATGAAATAAATCTTTAATCATGTCTTTTTTCCTCGCTTTCGAGACATTAGTATAACATAAAAAAGTGCGCCTGAAAAGCGCACTTTCTTAATTTTCAGCCATAGCCTTATACTAAATATCTATCACTTGGTATAGAATCTAACTATATTGTATGAATGAGGTTCTAAAATAACGACACCGTCTTTGACACCGGTTCCTTTTTTCGGCACTACATTTTCAGGATTTTCCGGTGAGTTTACTGCTTTCATATCGTCATTATTAAGTACCATATGCTCTGCCAGTGTCAGTTCGCCAAAGCCCTCAAAGTCAAGAGAAACCTCTGCTGTTTCATCCATATTACGGTTTACGGCAAATACGGTCAGTTCTTTCTTCTCCTCATTCCAGACAACGGAACTGTCCACATACGGAATCGCATCACGCTTGCCGGCTGCATAAGTGCCACACTCAACATCTGCCTTCAAGGCAACACCCTGTCCGTAACGGCAGGCATACATAAATGGATAGAAAATCGTCTGAAGCCACATTTTACCACCATTTACTGTCATAATCGGTGCAATTACATTAACAAGCTGTGCCAGACAGGCAATTTTTACACGGTCCGAATTATTAATCAGCGTGTTCAATAGACATCCGACTGCTAATGCATCTTCCATCGTGTAAATATCCTCTAACAG
>ERZ779992.1844-NODE-1844-length-10229-cov-5.764203_pt1 | contig 10229 bp, 10 predicted proteins | sample MGYA00511934_ERZ779992 | MGnify/ENA primary metagenome ERZ779992 (study PRJEB29588, sample SAMEA2163248) | human gut metagenome | biome: human gut; feature: human-associated habitat; material: faeces | place: Denmark | collected 2008/2010 ...
AAACCCCGACTTCGTGTATATGCTCAACCAGGCGGGCGGAGACCGGCAGATTCTTGCCAAACAGCTGGGCATTTCTACGCACCAGCTTAGCTATGTGACCCACTCCGGCGAGGGTGAAGGACTGCTGTTCTACGGCTCCACCATCCTGCCCTTCGTGGACCACTTCCCGAAAAACACCGAACTCTATGCCATAATGACCACCAAACCGTTGGACTTAAAAAAGGAGGATGAACAGCATGACAAAGAAAGAAATTGAAAAAGGCGCAGGTCTGCTTCTGGCCGCCGTCAGCGGATGTGAGCAGATGGTGGAACTGCTTCGCGCCGCCGTCCATTACTGCTATGAGCAGGAAAAGACAGCAAAAAGTCTCACACCCAAGGGCTATGCCGGATTTACCCGGATTCACCATATCTGGACAGAGGGCATACCGGATGTTCCCAAGCTGTTTATTGGCAGCCCGATTCAGGATCGGGACATGGCAAGAGGAACCCTGATGGCGATTTTCCTGTCCACAACGGTCTTTCCGGCAGAAACCATTCAGATTCCGGTTTATGCGGAAACCTGCGTTCTGCTGGATGACCTGATGGCGGGTGGCTGGTATGCGTAAGGAACCGCGCCTGCACTTTACAGACGAGGAACGCTCTGACCCGGCGCTGGAAAAGCCCATCCGCAAGGCAGACCGGGCTGCCGCCAAAGCAGACAGGGCGCAGGCGAAAATCCCCAAAAAGCAGGTGCGGCAAAAAACGGTGGACCCTAAGACCGGCAAAGTGACCACCAAACTGGTGCTGGAGGACAAGAAAAAACCGCCCTCCAAGCTGTCCCATGCGGTCCGGGATGCTCCGGGAGATGCGGCGCTGGGAAAACTCCACAAGGAAATCCGTGAAACGGAACAGGACAATGTGGGCGTGGAGAGCGCCCACAAGTCTGAGGAAACCGCAGAGACCGGCGTTAGGCTTGTTCGGGAGGGCTACCGCAGCCACAAGCTGAAACCTTACCGCAAGGCGGCACAGGCGGAGCAAAAGCTGGAAAAGGCCAATGTAAACGCCCTGTTCCAGAAGTCTTTGCGGGAAAATCCCCAGCTTACCAGCAATCCGTTTTCACGCTGGCAGCAGAAACAGACCATCAAAAAGGAATACGCCGCCGCCAAGCGCGCCGAAAACACCGCCAACACCGCAAAAAAGACCGGCAAGGCCGCCAAGACGGTCAAGGAAAAGGTACAGCAGGCCGGAGCATTTATTATGCGCCACAAAAAAGGCTTTTTGCTTGTAGGTGCGATTTTTCTTCTCATCTGCCTGTTGCTCAACACCATGTCCTCCTGCTCCATGATGGCGCAGAGCATTGGTTCTGCCATTTCCGGCTCTACCTATCCGTCGGATGACCCGGAACTTGTTGCGGTGGAGGCCGACTACGCCGCCAGAGAAACGGCGCTGCAAGCCGAGATCGACAACATCGAAAGCAGCCATCCGGGATATGACGAATACCGTTATGACCTGGATATGATCGGGCATGACCCCCATGAGCTGGCGGCGTTTCTCTCCGCCGTCTTGCAGGGGTACACTCAGTCCAGCGCCCAGGGCGAACTGGAGCGCGTGTTTTCCGCCCAATACACCTTGACACTGACCGAGGAAATCCAGATTCGCACCTATACGGACGAGGATGGCGACACCCACGAATACGAATACCGGATTCTTCATGTCAAGCTGGAGAGCCGCCCCATCTCCTCTCTTGCCACAGAGCTTTTGAGCCCGGAGCAGCTGGAAATGTATCAGGTGTACCGGCAGACGCTGGGCAACAAGCCGCTGATCTTCGGCGGCGGCTCCACAAATACCAGTGATTCCGAGAGTTTGGACGGTGTGGAGTTTGTAAATGGCACACGCCCCGGCAACCCGGAGCTGGTGGAACTGGCCAAACGTCAGGTGGGAAATGTGGGCGGGCAGCCCTACTGGAGCTGGTACGGCTTCAATTCCCGTGTGGAATGGTGCGCCTGCTTTGTATCCTGGTGCTATGGGCAGATGGGATTATCCGAGCCGCGCTTTGCCGCCTGCCAGTCCCAGGGCATCCCGTGGTTCCAGTCCCATGGACAATGGGGCGCACGGGGCTATGACAACCTCGCCCCCGGCGACGCCATCTTCTTCGATTGGGATCTGGACGGCAGAGCCGACCATGTGGGCATCGTCATCGGCACAGACGGCAGCCGGGTCTATACCGTAGAGGGAAACAGCGGCGATGCCTGCAAAATCAGAAGCTACGATGTGAACTACGAGTGCATCAAGGGCTACGGTCTGATGAACTGGTGACAAATTTTTTGATAAGGAGTGATTGATTATGGCTACGAAAATCGAACGCATTGACCGGGAAATTACGAAAACCCGTGAGAAAATCGCAGAGTATCAGGAAAAGCTGAAAGCGCTGGAAGCGCAGAAAACCGAAGCGGAAAATCTGGAGATCGTCCAGATGGTGCGCGCTATGCGTATGACCCCGGAGCAGTTAAGCGCCATGCTGTCCGGCGGCACACTCCCCGGTATGGATGCTCATGAAGAACAGGAGGACACCGCCCATGAAGAATAAGAGAATTTTTAAGACCCTTTCCGCCCTCTGCGCCGCATTGGTGCTGATGGGCGGTTTTTCTGTCACCGCTTTTGCTCAAGGGCCGGAGCAGCCCCCGGCGGAGGATGCCACCAACGATACCAATGTGGTGGAAGAAACTGAGGACAGTCCTGCCCTGACCCCGGAGGGCAATGCTGCCCTGGTGGATGATTTCGGCGGCAACAAGCAGCTCATCACCGTCACCACAAAATCCGGCAATTATTTCTACATCCTCATTGACCGTGCCAACGAGGACAAGGAGACCGCCGTCCATTTCTTAAATCAGGTGGACGAAGCTGACCTGATGGCGCTGATGGAGGACGGGCAATCCGCCGAGAAACCGCCTGCTGTCTGCAACTGCACGGAAAAATGTGAAGCCGGTGCTGTCAACACCAAATGCGAGGTGTGCAGTACGGACATGACCGGCTGTACCGGCAAGAAGCCGGAACCGCCAAAGGAACCCACGGAACCGGAGAAAAAAGAACCCGCAGGGTTAAATCCGGCTGTCCTGCTGCTGGTGCTGGCTGTGATGGGCGGCGCTGCCTTTGCCTACTTCAAATTTATTAAGGGTAAAGCCAACCACAAAAACAGCAGCAATCCAGACGATTATGACTATGAGGACGGCGAGGAACTGCCGGATGAGGAAGAAATGGAACTGGAGGACGAGGAATCGGGCGAGCTGGACGCTGACAGGGGCGGCGGTGAAGAAAGTGAGGATGACACCCCATGACCCGGTTCACTGACAGCCCCTATGAACGCATGATGACACGCAGGCCGGAGGGCGGGAAGGAAACTTCCCGTCCTCCTTCTTTACCCAAAAGCCACCCCTGTTATGGCTGCGGGAATTATGGTCAGCCCTGTGTGGGAGTCTGCCACCGTGAGATGGAACGATGGCTCAAAGAAAGGAAACGAAAAAAATGAGTATTCTGATTACATTTATCAAGCTGCTTGCGGTTTTTGACCTGCTGGTGATCGCCGTGTATTTTGGCAGCGACATTCTCTCAACTGTGTGGAGCAAATTTCGGAAAAAGCCCACACGGGAGGAACCTTTTGATTTCTCCCTGGATGCCGCAGCGGTTCCCCTGTCCATAGATTCCATTCGTCAGCTTTATTCAGGCGACGCAGCGGATTTTGTGGAAGAAACGCTCCTGCCGGATGCTGCGCAGACAATGGCAGTTTTGACAGACCGGGAACAGACAGCCGCCCGCCTGCTCTTATCCGCACTGGTAGGCTTTCTGGCAGAAGAAGCCCCAATGGATGAACGGAGCTTCCCTATGGTGATGGAACTTCTGAACTGCATGGAGGGAGAAAAAGAGGACGGCTGCCAGGACCCGGTGGATATTTTGTTTGAGGAAACCGTCCGCCGTACCCGCCGCCATGAGGAATATTACAGCAATTATCAACGCTACCGATTGCTGCAGGTGGACAAAACCCGTGTCATTCTGGCCTGCCGTATCCTTATCAACGATTTGCTGGGAAAGCTGTACCGCTATGACTACCGGTTCGGCTATGACCTGCTGCTGGATGAGGAAAACAGCATTGAGAAAAAACTGCACACGCCTGTGCGGGAAGAATGGGAGGATGAAGATGATGAAACTTGTGATTGCTGAAAAACCGTCTGTTGCACAAAGTCTGGCCGCCGTGATCGGCGCAACCGTCCGTAAAGACGGGTATCTGGAGGGTAACGGCTGGCGGGTCAGCTGGTGCGTGGGTCATCTGGCTGGGCTGGCTGATGCCGATGTATATAACCCGGACTACGCCAAGTGGCGTTATGACGATCTGCCCATCCTGCCGGAACACTGGCAGATGGTGGTGGGTAAAGACAAGAAGAAACAGTTTGCTGTGCTGAAACAGCTGATGAACGCCCCGGATGTGACGGAGGTGGTAAATGCCTGCGATGCCGGACGCGAGGGTGAGCTGATCTTCCGCAGCGTCTATGAGCTGGCAGACTGTCAAAAGCCTATGAAAAGGCTCTGGATTTCTTCGATGGAGGATTCCGCTATTCGGGAGGGCTTTGTAAACCTGCGCCCCGGTGCCGATTATGACGGTCTGCGCCAAGCTGCTCTCTGCCGCGCCAAGGCGGACTGGCTGGTGGGAATCAATGCCACAAGGCTTTTTTCCGTGCTGTACCACCGCACTTTGAATATTGGGCGCGTCATGTCCCCGACGCTGGCCCTCATCGTCCAGCGGGAAGCCGAGATCGACACCTTCAAGCCGGTTCCGTTTTACACGGTAGTCCTGGAGCTGCCCGGTTTTTCCGTTTCCGGGGAGCGCATGGCGGATAAGGCTGCTGCCGAGCAGCTGAAAGCCGCCTGCCAGAGTGCGGATGTGACGGTCAAAAAGGTGGAATGCCGCGACAAATCGGAAAAGCCGCCCTCCCTCTATGACCTGACTACCCTCCAACGGGATGCCAACCGATTGTTGGGATATACGGCCCAGCAAACCCTGGACTACCTCCAAAATCTGTACGAAAAGAAGCTCTGCACCTATCCCCGCACGGACAGCCGCTATCTGACTTCGGATATGGCGGAGGGATTGCCGGTACTGGTCAATCTGGTTGCCAACGCCATGCCGTTTCGCAAAGGAATCGCCATTTCCTGTGATGCGGCTCAGGTTATCAACGACAAAAAAGTGACCGACCACCATGCAGTGATCCCTACCCGCAATCTCCAAAACGCCGACCTGTCCGGCCTGCCGGTGGGTGAAAAGGCGGTGCTGGAGCTGGTAGCACAACGCCTGTTGTGCGCGGTGGCGGAACCGCATACTTACTCAGAAACTGCTGTCACCGTGGAGTGTGCCGGTGCGGAGTTTACCACCAAGGGCAAAACGGTGAAACGCCCCGGCTGGCGGGCGCTGGACACTGCCTACCGTGCTGCGCTGAAAAATGCGGAGCCGGACAAGGAAACCGAGGACAAGGCCCTGCCGGACGGAGACCGTCTGCCAGAACTGTCCGAGGGTCAGACGCTGCCCCTTTCCAGCGCTGCCGTCAAGGAGGGCAAAACCAGCCCGCCCAAACACTTCACCGAGGATACGCTGCTTTCTGCGATGGAAACTGCCGGCTCAAAGGAAATGCCGGACGATGCCGAGCGCAAAGGGCTTGGCACTCCCGCCACACGCGCCGGGATTCTGGAAAAGCTGGTGTCTACCGGCTTTTTGGAGCGAAAAAAGAGCAAGAAAGCTGTGCAGCTCATGCCATCCAAAGATGCGGTATCCCTGATCACCGTTCTGCCGGAACAGCTGCAATCGCCCCTGCTGACCGCTGAATGGGAACACCGTTTAAGCGAGATCGAGCGCGGCGAGCTGTCCCCGGAGGACTTCATGGGCGGGATCTGCGCCATGCTCCGGGAGTTGGTGGGAACCTATCAGGTCATCAAGGGGACTGAGTACCTGTTCACGCCGCCCCGCGAAGTGGTGGGCAAATGCCCCCGCTGCGGCGGTGATGTGGCGGAACTGCAAAAAGGGTTCTTCTGCCAGACAGAATCCTGCAAATTTGCCATCTGGAAAAACAACAAATGGTGGGCCATGAAGAAAAAGCAGCCTACCAAGGCACTGGTGACAGCGCTGCTCAAGGATGGCCGCGCAAGGATCACCGGCTGCTATTCCGAAAAGACCGGCAAGACCTATGATGCCACGGTGGTTCTGGGGGACGATGGGCGGTACGCCAACTTCAAGCTGGAATTTGACCGGCAGAAAGGCGGTGCAAAATGAAGCTCTCCCTTTATGAACAGGAAACCATTCTACTCTACAATCAGGCCGAGGACACCGCCGAAGTTTATACCCATGACCGAAAACTGATGGAGAAGCTGACCCGCCTTTCCAAAAAGCACCCGGAACAGGTCTGCAAAAAGGATAAGCACAATTTTACAGTCCCCAAACGATGTGTGTCCGTTCGGGAGCCATACAGCGCAGAACGCCGCAAAGCTGCCAGTGAGCGGGCCAAGGCTGCCGGGTACAGGCCGCCCATCCCCAAACTGAAAGCTGATTGACGATGGGCGCAAATGTATTTGAGACGGTCAAGCAGTCTGTCACCATTCGGGAAGCCGCAGAACGATATGGGATTGAGGTCAAAAGGGGCGGCATGGCCTGCTGTCCCTTCCACGATGACAAAAATCCCAGCATGAAGTTGAACGAAGAATATTTCTACTGTTTCGGCTGCGGAGCCACCGGCGATGTGATAGACCTGACCGCCCGGCTCTACAACCTGTCCTCCAAAGAAGCCGCCGAGAAGCTGGCGCAGGATTTTGGCCTGATCTATGATAGTCAGGCTCCGCCCCGCAGGAACTATGTTCGCCAGAAAACCGAGGCACAGAAGTTTCGGGAGGACCGGCAGCGCTGTTATCGCGTACTGTCCGATTACTACTATCTGCTGAAAAAATGGGAAGCCGACCGTTCTCCCAGGACACCGGAGGAAGAACCGCACCCCCGCTTTGTGGAAGCAATCCAGAAGAAACCCTATGTAGAGTACCTGCTGGACCTTTTTCTTTATGAAAGTGAAGAAGAACAAAAGGCATGGATTGCAGAACACACAGCAGAAATCACACACTTGGAAAGGAGATTGAAAATCATGGCTGAGAATAAACCCACCAACCGGGAACGGTTGCAGGAAATCACGGCGGGTATCGAACAGGGCATCAAGGAGCTGTTCGAGAGCGAAAAGTATATGCGCTATCTGTCCGTCATGTCCAAGTTTCACCGTTATTCGGTGAACAACACCATGCTCATCTATATGCAGAAGCCGGAAGCTACGCTGGTGGCTGGATTCAACAAGTGGAAAAACCAGTTTGCGCGCCATGTGAAAAAGGGCGAGCATGGCATCACCATCATCGCCCCCACGCCCTACAAAAAGAAAATCGAGGAAATGAAGCGCGACCCGGACACCCATGCCCCCATTCTGGATGCAGACGGTAAGGCGGTCATGGAGGAAAAAGAAATTGAAATCCCCATGTTTCGCCCGGTTAAGGTGTTTGATGTGAGCCAGACCGATGGCAAGCCCCTGCCAGAGCTGTCCTCCAGCCTTTCGGGGACTGTGCCGCACTATGAAGCCTTTCTGGAAGCCCTGCGGCGCTCTGCCCCGGTTCCCATCGAGTTTGAGCCGATGGCCGCCAACACGGACGGCTATTTTTCCCCCGACCAGCAGCGCATCGCCATCCGGGAAGGCATGAGCGAGGTACAGACCGTTTCTGCCACTGTCCATGAAATTGCACACAGTAAGCTCCATAATCAGAAAAAGATTCAGATTGACAATGACGAGCAATATCAGGAGGTGGAGTTATTTGAGAAACCCGCCCTGTTTTCCAACGGGCGTATTTCCCGTGATGATCTGCCCGAAGGCGTTTATTGCTATGACCTGCGCGGTTCGGATGACGACCCCGGTTCCCCAATTTGTGTTGAGGAAAGAGTGATGGTGAATCACGCTGGTTCTGTTATTTTGACTGCTCCGTTAGAATTTCCAGAAGAAGGCAGGCTGTATTTTACAGATGAGACCGGACTGAATTTTAACGGCGGTATGCTTACCCTCTCGCAGTTTTTGCAGGAACAGAAAAAGGACCGTCGCACAGAAGAAGTCGAAGCAGAAAGCATTTCCTATGCAGTCTGCCAGTATTTTGGTATCCAGACCGGGGAAAACAGCTTCGGTTACATCGCTTCCTGGTCCAAGGGCAAGGAGCTGAAAGAATTACGGGCCAGTCTGGAGACCATCAATAAGACTTCCTGTGAGCTGATTAACAACATCGAACGCCACTACAAGGAAATCTGTAAGGAGCGCGGCATTGACCTGACCGCCAAACAGGAGCAGGAACAGGCGGATATACCGCAGGAAGCCCTGTTTCTTCTGGACGATGCCACCTATCTGCATATTCAGCCGTGCGATACCGGCTGGGACTATACCCTCTATGACAAAGAGACTATGAAAGAACTGGACGGCGGCCAGCTGGATACCCCGGAACTGTCCCGTTCCGCCGCTGTCCGGCAGATTTGTGAGGGGCTGGAACTGGAAAATCCGTCGATTCAGGATGCCCCGCTGTCCATGATTGAGACTTTGCAGGAGGCCGCTTACCAGCAGACCGCAGAAGCTGCCGCCACCCAGCTGCCGGATGCTCAGGAGCAGGCGTTGGACGAGTACCCCATGCCCGACAGCGAAGTATCTGTTTCGGATATGCAGGAATACGGCTACTTTTACGATGGAATGCTGCCTGTCACCAGAGAACGGGCGCTGGAACTGGACGCTGCCGGTTTGACCGTCTATGTCCTCCATGAAGATAACACGGAGAGCATGGTGTTTGACACCGAAGAAATCATGGAGCATGGCGGGCTTTTCGGCGTGGAACACGAGGAATGGGAGCAAAGCCCCCAGTTCCATGAAAAGGTGCTGGAACGGCAGGACCGGCAGCTGGAACGGGAGCAGGCATTTCTCTCCCATGAGGGCAGCTGCTTTGCCATTTATCAGGTGAGCCGGGACGATCCGCAGAATGTACGGTTTATGAATCTGGACTGGCTGCAATCGCACAATCTGGCCGTGGACCGAAGTAATTATGACCTGATCTACACCGCCCCGCTGAACGGTTCCGGTAGCACTATGGAGCAGCTGGAAACGCTGTATAAACAGTTCAACCTGAAAAAGCCTGTGGATTTTCACAGCCCGTCCCTGAGCGTCAGCGACATCGTTGCCATCAAGCAGGACGGTAAAGTATCCTGTCATTACTGCGACAGCGTTGGTTTCACCGAAATTCCCGGATTCCTGCCGGACAATCCGCTGAAAAATGCGGAAATGATGCTGGAGGATGACTACGGCATGATCGACGGCATCATCAACAACGGCCCAAAGGAGCCGACCGTGGCGCAGCTGGAACAGCAGGCCCGCAGCGGTCAGCCAATCTCTCTCATGGATTTAGCGGAAGCTGTCCACCGGGAGGAACGGGACAAGAAAAAGTCCGTCATGGAGCAGCTGAAAAGTCAGCCCCGGACGGAACACAAAAAGACAGCGCCTAAAAAGAGCGCGGAAAGGGAGCTTTAATATGGGAAACTTTACTTTTGAAGAAATGAACCTGCTTTGTATCTACAACACCGGCAGCCGCACCGGGCTGATGGAGGCTCTGACCGAGATGCGCGGCGAACTTTCGCCGGAGGAAACGGAACTGAGGGAACTGACCGACAGCGCCCTGATGAAGCTCCAGGCTATGAGCGATGCCGAGTTTGCTCAGCTGGAACTGTACCCGGATTTTGATGAATAAGCATTTCATAAACACCCAACGGGGCGGCGTAAAATGCCGCCCCATTTCCATTTAACACGAAGGGAGGACAACAACCATGCCATCCAAAACAGAATTTTACCGGCAGATGGCCGACCATGTGGCAACCCAGCTCACCGGCAGCTGGCAGGAATGGGCGGGATTTCTGACCACCGCCGCCCGCCTTTACAAGTATCCATTCCATGAACAGCTGCTGATCTATGCCCAACGCCCCGACGCTACCGCCTGTGCGGAGTATGATTTATGGAATGAAAAAATGGGCCGCTATGTGCGCCGTGGCTCCAAGGGTATCGCCCTGGTGGACGATTCCGGGGACAGACCCCGCCTGCGCTATGTTTTTGATATTTCCGACACCGGAACCCGTGAACATTCCCGCACTCCCTGGCTGTGGCAGCTGG
>ERZ779992.1845-NODE-1845-length-10222-cov-2.014065_pt1 | contig 10222 bp, 8 predicted proteins | sample MGYA00511934_ERZ779992 | MGnify/ENA primary metagenome ERZ779992 (study PRJEB29588, sample SAMEA2163248) | human gut metagenome | biome: human gut; feature: human-associated habitat; material: faeces | place: Denmark | collected 2008/2010 ...
GCCACCTGGCCGTCTTTCATTGCTGTTCCGGCATGGAAGAGGATGCTGTCTGTAGCGGCAGCTTCTTCAAATCCGGTCATTACTTTACCTTTCTCGTAAGCTTCGGGATATCCGCCGCTGACGAGCATGACGCAAGCAGCCGTACGCGGGTCCATTGTCAATGTCTTTGTATCGAGGTTCACGTCGCGTACACCTTCCAGAAGTTCCACGAAGTCGCTCTGTACACGTAGCATGACGCTTTCTGTTTCGGGGTCTCCCATGCGGACATTATATTCTATGACCATCGGTTCGCCTTTCACACGGATCAGTCCGAGGAAGATGAAACCTTTGTAAAGGATGTCTTCTTCTTGCAGTCCGCGGATAGTGGGCTCAATGATACGGGTACGCACTTTTTCCATAAATACCTCGTCGGCAAAAGGAACGGGAGTCACGCTTCCCATACCACCGGTATTCAGACCTTTGTCACCTTCGCCGATGCGTTTGTAATCTTTGGCAACGGGGAGTATGCGGTAATCTTTGCCGTCGGTGAGAACAAAGACAGAACATTCGATGCCCGATAGAAATTCCTCGATAACCACGGTTTTACTGGCATTCCCGAACATGCCGTTCAACATTTGTTTCAATTCGTCTTTCGCCTCTTGCAGGTCGTTTATGATAAGTACGCCCTTGCCCGCCGCCAATCCGTCGGCTTTAAGCACGTAAGGGGCTTTCAACGTTTCGAGAAAGGTATATCCCGCTTCCAGATTTTCCTGCGTGAAACTTTCATACCGGGCCGTGGGTATATTGTGACGCATCATGAATCCTTTGGCAAACTCCTTGCTGCCTTCCAAGCGGGCGCCTTCCTTCGACGGACCTATAACAGGTATGTTTTTCAACTCCTCGCAAGATACGAAGTAGTCGTATATTCCTTTTACCAATGGGTCTTCGGGGCCCACAACGACCATGTCGATATGTTTTTCCACTGCAAATTTTCCGATGGCATCGAAGTCGGTCGCCGGTATTGCCACATTCGTACCTATGGCTGCGGTTCCGGCATTTCCCGGTGCGATATAAAGTTTGTCGGTTTTTGGACTTTGCTTTATCTTCCAAGCTAAGGCGCATTCGCGACCTCCCGATCCTAATAATAGAATATTCATTGTATGGAGTTTTTAGGTTTATTCTGGTTTGTCGGAGTCTTTTTTACGATTATCGTCCGACGGTTTTATGGAGGGCTGCTTGAAGGTTACAAATTTCCGAAAAGCCGCTTCTCCGTGCAAGCGTTCCGATTTTTCGCCGTCGGGTTTGAACCGTTCCGGACGATCGAATGTTTTTTTCCCTATGGGTTTTCCCGGTTTGGAATCCCGACGGAACGAAGGTTTTCCCGATCGGTCGAAACGCTCTGTTTTGTCGCTTCGTCGGTCGCTGTCGTATGTCCTTTTTCTATCGAAAGGAGCTTTGCCTCGCAGATTGGTTCGACGAGTCTGTCCCTCCCGTTTATCCAAGTTTTTGCCTTCTTCTTTGAATTCTTTGTATCGGCCGTCGAAAATCTCGTATTTCCGGTATTCGCACTCCAAAGCTCCGTTCATCAGGTCTATTTTTACCGAGGGTTTCAGCCCTATTTTATCGAAGCATTCTTTATGGTAACTGATGATCCATGCATCGTACCCTTTGAAAACATGCTTTAAACGGTTGCCTATCGATTCGTACAGTCCGAACAAATCGCTCGATGAGATACGTTCTCCGTAAGGGGGATTGGTGATGAGAATGCCTTGTTCGGACGGAGCGGTCTCGTATCGTTGTATAGGCATGATTTTGAGATCGATGTATTTGGCTACTCCGGCGCTTTTTATGTTTTTTGTCGCGATGTCGAGCGCTCGCGGGGAAATGTCGGAGCCATATATGCGATGGGTAAACTCCTGTTCGTGACTATCGTCGTTGTAGAGCGTTTCGAACAGCTCTTCGTCGAAATCTTTCCATCTTTCGAAAGCGAAACTTTTCCTGAAAATACCGGGATATGTATGGGTAGCGATCAAAGCGGCTTCGATGAGAATGGTTCCCGACCCGCACATAGGGTCTATAAAGTCGGTTTCTCCGTGCCACCCCGTTTTCAATATCATTCCGGCGGCCAATACTTCGTTGATGGGGGCTTCGGTTTGTCCCACGCGGTATCCTCGCTTGTGCAGAGACTCTCCCGAACTGTCGAGCGACAGCGTGCAGCTCATGTGCGATATATGGAGATTCAATACGAGTTCCGCTCCGTTTAACCGCACCGAAGGTCGTTTGCCTGTCTTCTCCATGAAATAGTCGGCAATGGCATCTTTCGCTCGGTAGGTCACGAATTTGGAATGTTTGAAACAGTCGGAATAGGTGACGGAGTCGATCGAGAATGTCGTTTCGGGAGAAAGCAGGGTATCCCATTCGAACGCTTTCATTTTTTCATAGACTTCGTCGGGGTTCGATGCTTCGAATTTATAAATAGGTTTCAGTATTCTCAGAGCTGTTCGACAGGCCAAATTGGTTTTGTAAAGAAGAGTCTTGTCTCCGTGGAAGGATACCATTCTTCGACCTATTTCTATATCCTCGGCTCCCAGATTTTTTAATTCTTCTGCCAGAACATCTTCGAGTCCTTGAAAAGTTTTCGCTACGATTTCAAATTTTTCGGTATTCACGATGGTGTGTATTGTATTTATTTCTTATGGTTTTGCTTTGGCTTGTACAAGGCGTTCCCTGGGAGCTACGTTTTCGGTAACCCAGATGTTTCCGCCGATTACAGCACCTTTTCCGATAGTGATTCTTCCCAATATGGTGGCGTTGGAATAGATGATGACATCGTCTTCTATGATGGGATGCCGGGCGATACCCTTAATGGGATTGTTGTTTTCGTCCAGTGGAAAACTGCGAGCACCCAACGTTACCCCCTGATATAGTTTCACTCTGTTTCCGATAACGGAGGTCGCTCCGATTACGACTCCGGTTCCGTGGTCTATGGCGAAATATTCCCCGATAACGGCTCCCGGGTGTATATCTATTCCGGTTTCGGAGTGAGCCATTTCGGTAATGATACGGGGAATCAAGGGGACGTCCAATTCTAACAGTTTATGGGCGATGCGATAGTTGCAAATCGCCCGGATAGCGGGATAGCACAGAATAACTTCGGCTTTGTTTTGTGCTGCCGGATCCCCGTTGTACATGGCCGTGACATCGGTGGATAGGATGCGGCGCATTTCGGGTAGGAAAGTGATAAAGTCGATCGCTTTCTGTTCGGCCGATTCCTGTAACCGTTTTAAATCGCTGTCTGTATGATCGGTATTTTTTTGGAATAATAATCCTGCTGAGATTTGTTTGACCAATACTTCGAAAAGTTTTTCGGTATTGATACCCGTGTGGTAGAGCAAATTTTCTTTGCTTACGTCGGGGAGTCCGTAGAATCCCGGAAAAATGAGCGACCGGCAGAGCGATATGAGTTCTTGTAGTTGTTTTTCGGAGGGAAGTACTTCTCCTCTGCATCGCTGGTGATGCAACTCTTCGAGAGAAAGAAAATCGGATAGTTTTTTTACAGTCTCTTTCAGTCTGTCTGCGTATTCGTAGCTACTCATGTGCAAAGATGGGTATTCGCATTTTGTGCAAAGATAACAAAGATAGCCGATAATAGTGCTTTTACGGAATTATTTCTTAGGTGTTTTGGAGAATAAGAATCGATTCCGGGCCCATATTCATCAGAAGGTCGATGATACTCAGGTCGGGTTGGAAACCATATTTTTCGGAGAATACTTGATAGTAGGGTTTCGGTTGTACGGGTAAAATGGTTTCGGCTTTTCTTTTCTTGGGGTGTATGGCATCTCTCAGGTCTGTTTCCCCGGGAGCAGGTTCGGAGTAAGACGAACTGTATTCTATATGCGGTTCAATACCTATGAGGTTGCATACGGTGTGGCGTATTTCTTCATTGAAATCCAACAGAAATTCGTACCGTTTCTCGAAGAACGGGCGTATATCGTCTTGGTAGTATTCGAAAAAAGGGGAGGACCCGTAAGCCGAAGCGATAGCATTCCAATGCAAATGCCTCCACTCTCCGTGGTCGGAGATACGAATGTCTTTCGTAGGACATTTAATCGTATCGGGTTTGACGATAGGGACGGACAGTGCCAATAGTCCGTTCGCCCCGGCTATGTGGCAGCGGTTCCGATAAGTTTGTTTCGTATAGTTGCACCACTGTTCGATGACTATCCGATCGTATCGGAGGAATGATGCGTAGTAGGATACCGGAGCGAAATAGGCGGTCGATAGATATACTGTACTCATAATTCGGTTTTGAAGAAACGATCGGTGCGTAACGATTGCCAAAACGGTTTTTCGGGATTTCTCGAATAACCGATGCATACGCCTTTACCGATGAGGAGGGAGTGGGGAAGAACTCCGAAAGAACGGGAGTCGGACATACCGGCTCTGTTGTCTCCTATTACCCAATAATAGCTTTGAGTGAGCCGACATGAGGTTAATTCCTTCCCGTTTTCATAGATTTTCCCGTTGTCATATTCTACTTTGCGGTTTTCATATCGGGTAAGTATGCGGTAGAGAAACTCTGCATTTTGGGGAGTGATGTGTATTTGTTCATTTTTTCGGGGAAGGGCGACTTCATAAAAATCTCTTTTCAGAAATACCGGGTAGAGTAGAGAGTCGGCCGATAGTTGTCTCCTTACTTTTTCGTAGTCATACCGGGAGAGAAACAGTAGGCGGCTGTCTTTCAATTTACCTTGCTCGATAAAGAAGGAATTGTTTTGTCTCATCATTCGATTTACCCGATGTTCGAGGGAATCGGGCGAAAGATAGGCTTCGAGGATAAGAGGAGGCTGGGCGACGGGCTTGTGATTAACGAACAGTTTGTTTCCTGTACTTTTGATCGTGTCGCCGGGCAAACCTATGCAACGGGCGATGGCAATTTCGGTTACACCCGATTGGGTTTGAGCGATTTCGGGTAATTCGAATACCAAGACATCTCGGTATTTCGGGTTTCGGTTTCCCCACCGAAACGACCACTTATCGACCCATAGCCGGTCTCCCGGCAACAGGCTGTTTTCCATCTGGCCGGGAGTAATGCGATAGGGTTCTATGATGAAAAAACGAATGAACCATACACTCCCGATAATGATGATTACCGTGAAGAAAATCGTACGTATGGTTTCTTTTTTCATGCTTAGGGCATAGAATATCTATTTGTAAAAATTGAGACGGTTTCTTAGTTCACGAGGCTATCCACCGACCGGAACATTCGGTTGAAACGGATTTTCCCGTCGAAAAGTCCTTTATCTTTGTCAAGCGATAAGAATACGAACATAGGTTTGCCTACGATGTGGTCTTCGGGAACGAATCCCCAGTAGCGGGAATCGGCCGATTTATCCCGATTGTCGCCCAACATCATGTAATAATCCATTTTGAAAGTATAAGAGTCGGTTTCTTTTCCATTGATATATATTTTGCCGTCTCTGACTTGCAGGTCGTTATGCTCGTAGTTCCTTATGGGGCGTTCGTAAATGGGCAGGTTTTCGAGGGTCAGTTTCAAAGTGGCTCCTTTTTTAGGAATCCATACCGGCCCGTAATCGGAGCGGGTCCATGTGTTCGAACGGACTAACGGGTAAGTTTGGCCACCGAAGAATCCGGGTTCTCCTACAATCTGTTCTATCGAAGTATCTTTTTTCATCATGTCGATCATCGCCTGTGTCAAAGGCAGTTCGTAAACGGGATTCATGCTTCCGTCGGGGTTGGGGAGAAGCCCCCAGCTTTCGAGGTTCATACGGGCGTTGAGGCTCGATACGTCGATAGGTACACGGTCTTCGACACTGATACCCCATTTTTCAAAGTCATTGTTACCGAGATAGCGTCCGTTGGTTCTAACCAGATAGTTTAGCTGCATGTTTTTGGGGCGGGGTTGTTTCACTCCGTCGATGTAGATGTCGTTATTGACAATGCTGAACGTGTCGCCCGGTAAGCCCACACATCGTTTCACATAGTTTTCCCGGCGATCGACCGGACGGTAAATAATATCGCCGTACAGAGCCTTGTTGCGGTTTACGGCTTCCCGGCCTTCGAGGAAGCACAGGGTGTAATAATCCGGGTTGGGTTGTTTCACGGCTACCGTATCGCCTGCCGGAAAGTTGAAGACGACGATGTCGTTGCGTTTCACCGGGCCGAATCCTTTGAGACGGTGGTAGTCCCATTGGGGCCATTCGATGTAAGATTTCGTGTTGAGAAGAGGTATGGTATGCTGGGCGAGCGGGAAGTGTAACGGTGTGTTGGGGACACGAGGGCCGTAACTCATCTTGCTGACCAATAGGAAATCGCCTACCAATAGCGATTTTTCGAGAGAAGAAGAGGGTATCTGATAGTTCTGAAAGACGAATATAAAAATGAAATAAACCAACACTAAGGCATAGACGATGGCATCGACCCATTCCATCACCGTTCGAACGACCGGATTTTTACTGGTTTTCCACCACCCCCACGGAATATATTGGGTGAGATAGATGTCGATGAGTAGCAACAGGCCGAACAATACATAGTAATTGTTTAGCCAAATAGTCCACCCTATATATAACAAAGCCACGATGGAGAAACGTATCCAGCGAGTTTTTTTCACACGTTTCAATCGTTCTGCCAGATTGTATTTGTCGTTGGTTGTCGTTTGATTCATAACGGTTTGTGTTATTTGAGGAATGAGAATAAATCTTGCATGGTGAGAAATCCCTTTTTTCCGACGGTAAATTCGGCGGCGACGACGGCTCCGAGGGCAAACCCTTTTCTGTTTTTTGCCTCATGGGTGATACGTATCGTATCCACTGCACTGTCGTAGACGATGGTGTGTGTACCGGGTATTTCTCCTTCGCGTCGGGCGGTGATATGAATACTGTCATCGGCGGCCGGCATATTTTCGCTCCACGAATGTTTCGCATCGAGTTGGCCGATAATATCTTCGGCCAAAGTAATAGCAGTCCCGCTGGGGTGATCGAGTTTATGAATGTGGTGTATCTCTTCTATTTCTACCGAATATTGGGGGAAATGGTTCATGATACCTGCCAGATATTTGTTAACGGCAAAGAAGATATTAACTCCCAAACTGAAATTCGAGGCATAGAAAAAAGTCTGGCCTTTCTCGCAGGCTTCGCGTATTTCCGGTAAATGTTCCAGCCACCCCGTAGTGCCCGATACTACGGGGATACCGCCGATAATTGTCGACGGCGACCGACGGAGCCGCGAACTCGATAGCGACATCGGCGCTTTTGAATGAAACTGAATCGAAATCTTCCTGATTGTCTTTGTCGATGCGACAAACGATTTCATGCCCACGGGACAGAGCCGCTTCTTCGATGGCATGTCCCATTTTTCCATATCCTATGAGTGCTATTTTCATATCGAACTTCTGTTACAAAACATCTCGGTTTGTACCGATTAATTCAACAAGGTTTGTTTAATTTGCAGATAATGCAAAGATAATAAAAGATGAAAGCAGAGGCAAACGGAAATCTTTTTTCCGGCTTGGCTATGCCGAATCGCATCGTATCTTCGTAGCGTCAAAGATAGTGAAAGTTACGCATAGAACAAGACAGGTCTATTCGTTTTTTTGAGTTAAGGTGTATCTTATTTTTGATTGGTAACCAATATAATCGAAAAGAAAACAAACGCCCCCTTGTATGGTTTATAAAAATACCCCGTTAGAACAGACTAACGGGGCTTATGATGGTAGTGAGAATAGAACCCGATTTTATTATTTGGCGGCTTTCAATCCTCGGATAACTGCGGAGGAGAATCCTGCGGCTTCCATTTCATTCAGACCTTTTATGGTAATACCGCCGGGAGTAGTTACTTTGTCTATCTCGACTTCGGGGTGGGAGCCGTTAGTCAATAATAATTCCGCTGCGCCTTTGACCGTTTGTTCTACGAGTAAAGCCGCATCTTTGGGATAAATTCCCATTTCTATTCCACCCTCGATGGCCGCTCTCATATAACGCATGACAAAAGCTGTTCCGCAGGAGCAGAGTGCTGTCCCTGCTGTCATCAGATTCTCTTCGATGAGAAGGCTTTTCCCGAGGCTGTCGAATAGAGACCGAATATAATCTATTTGTTCCGGTACGGCATTGTAGGGCGAAATGAGAGTCATACTTTGTCGAATAGAGACGGCCGTATTGGGTATTACTCTAAAAATAGCCGGAGCCGCATCTTCCGATGAGAATAATTCGGACAATCTTTCCAATGTGATACCCGCTACCACCGAAACGATGATTTGCCGGGGAAAGTCCAGCACTTCACGTATGTCGTATGCCACACTGTCGAGTATCCAGGGTTTAACGGCCAAAATGATAACATCGGCATCCTTGACGGCTTCTTTGTTGTCGGTGGTCGTATGAATCGAAGGATTAAATGATTTGAGTTCGTTTAGTTTTTCTTCTCCTCGGTTACTGACTGTGATTTCCGACGGAGCAACGATTGAACTTTGAGACAATCCGCGGGCTATGGCTCCCCCCATGTTCCCGCCTCCGATAATTGATATCTTCATGAGAGTATGTTTTTAAGTTTGCCGATAAAACAATCGGCTTGTTCTTTGGATAACGACAGAGGCGGAAGCAGTCGAATGACATTCGTTCCCGAAGCTCCCGTAAATACATGTTGCTCGAAGAGTAGCTTGTTCCGAAGTTCTTTGACCGGGTAATCGAATTCGAGTCCTATCATTAGGCCTTTACCTCTTATGTCTTTAATTTGCGGTATTGTTTTGAGCTGGGATATGAGATACTCTCCGACGGTGGCTGCATTCTCGATTAAATTTTCTTCTTGCATGACATCGAGGACAGCACAAGCGGCGGTGCAGGCTAAATGATTCCCTCCGAAGGTGGTTCCCAACATACCGTAGACCGGTGTGAAAGCAGGGCTGATGAGGACACCGCCGATGGGAAATCCGTTGCCCATTCCTTTTGCGACAGTGATCAAATCGGGGCGTATGCCGGAGTGTTGGTGTGCGAAAAATTTTCCGGTTCGACCATATCCCGATTGTACTTCATCGAGAATGAGAACGACCTGATTTTGGGTACATATATTTCTAAGTTCTTTCAAAAATTGTGTGTCGGGTACTTGTATTCCTCCTACACCTTGTATGCCTTCGATAATAACGGCGCAGACATCTCCCTTCGAAATCTCTTTTTTCACTCGTTCGATGTCGTTGAGCGGTAAAAAAGCCACTTCAAAAGTGTCGTTGATGGGAGCGACTATTTTGGGGTTGTCGGTTACTTTCACTGCGGCAGAGGTTCTTCCGTGAAATGCTTTGGAGAAAGCTATTACCTTTTTCTTCCCCGTGTGGAACGAGGCCAGCTTCAAAGCGTTTTCATTGGCTTCCGCTCCCGAATTGATGAGGAATAGGGAATAGTCTTCATATCCCGATATTTTCCCTAATTTATCGGACAATTGCTGTTGGAGACTGTTTTTGACCGAGTTGGAGTAAAATGTAAGTCTCTGTGCCTGTTCGGTGATTTTGTTTATATAATAAGGGTGCGAGTGTCCGATGGAAATGACGGCATGACCACCGTAGAGGTCGAGATATTCATTCCCTTCTGTATCGTAAGTATAACAGCCTTTCCCCGATTTTATTTCTATATCGAACAGGGGGTATACGTCGAAAAGTTTCATATCTTTTTGTTAAAAAGCCGATGGTTTTAAATGTAAGCCAACCCGTTCATGCAATCCGAAAAGCAGATTCATGTTATGCACAGCTTGTCCCGATGCCCCTTTTAATAAATTGTCGATCACAGAAACGATGAGCAGTTTGTTATCATGTTTTTCGAGATACAACAGACATTTGTTGGTATTGACAACTTGTTTCAAGTCGGGCATTTTGTCGGTGAGAAATGTAAAATTATGATCGTCGTAATATGAATTGTATAAATCTTTCAATAGTTCTATTTCGACAGGACAGTCGAGATACAGCGAAGCGAAAATACCCCGAGAGAAATTCCCTCTGACCGGAATAAAGTTGATCGGAGCCGAGAAACTGTTTTGCAGTTTGGACAGGCTCTGGCGTATTTCGTCCAAATGTTGATGAGTGAAAGGTTTATAAATGGAAATATTGTCGTTGCGCCAACTGAAATGAGACGTCTGCGACGGTTTTTGTCCGGCTCCTGTCGATCCGGTGATTGCGTGCACATGGATTTCATTGTTCAGCAGCAGATTTTTTGCCAATGGCAGCAGAGCCAATTGAATTGCCGTA